>JAAUXU010173700.1_pt1 | contig 146064 bp, 137 predicted proteins | sample 7278151 | NCBI WGS metagenome assembly JAAUXU01 (sample SAMN14350113, study PRJNA611818) | marine sediment metagenome | isolation source: surface marine sediment (1.8m) | place: French Polynesia: Moorea | collected 2018-08 | reverse complement strand
ACTGGCAAAACAAGAAAAACTCATCCCCCGTGTCAATCACACTAACGTCAAGAGTCACGAGGGTGGAAAACACCAGGAAACCGGTCTTGTCTATTGAACACTCGATCGCCTAACGTGTATGAAAACTTCTCCTAAACACATTAGCGTATGACGGCAGTTGTCAAAAGCTCAGCAGAAGGGATAAGAGCCGTCTGCCTCAACTAATTAATATACATTTTATTGCTAAATTAGCTTGTCACCCTACCAAGTCAGGGCAGGACGTCACTGGTCATCACCGGTCAGTCAGCGGGCAATCCTTTTAGGTAACAAAAGGTTGCGTGACCTCGACATGCGAAGAGTTGCGTTCTGATGCTATACAGTTTCAGTGTAAACAATCACATATCCCCTAATACCAAAATGTTGTCGTTACTCAGGCGATCTCTGCGGTCGTCCACCTGCCTGCCCTCTGCCTCATCGTGTCTCCTGCAGTCCAGAGGACTCAGGGAATTAAAGTGAGTACTGGTTTATTTTGGCACCGTCGTCAAATGGTAGGGACCCAATGCGAGGGTACAACCTCAAGGACGTGTTACAGAAACTTTCAGTGAACTTTCACCGAAACCTTCTTGACACTTTCACTTTACAGGGTGACTGAGACTGACAAGGAGATCGTGATCGAGACGGTTCCGGTGAATCACCCAAAGCCGCTTCCTCTCCTGGACGCGGACAAGATTCCGAATCCCCCGGATGACCAGGGCTGTCACGGAGTGCCCGCGGAGGGTTGCCATCCTTTCTGCAGGCTGCCATTTGTCAATGAAGTCAAACACACTGGTATGAAGAGACTCGATAAATTCTGCCAATAATCATTGACTTAAGATACATCCAGTAGATATGGATATAACCTGTAGGTTACAGTAACCAAGTCCTTGGTGGCAAAGTTATTGTGTGGACAAATATATAGCCCTGGGACTTGAAAGAGTGTTGGGTCCTCTTTTTTTCAGACGTGCTCATACTTGAGCAGTTCATGCGCTCTGACGGTCACATCATGGACCGCAGCGTGACTGGCCTATGTCGGAGACAGCAGAACCGGATGGAGAAGCTGATCCGGATGGCAGCCAAGGCCGGACTCTTCCCGCCCGAAAAAGACATCTATTGCGGGGACAAACAGGACCCAAAGATGCCTTGGACGAAACTCAACTGCTACTACGACGAGAAGACCATAGACATCCAGTGGAGGGAAAATGAAAAGAAGACGTATAAGAAAAGCTTCGCTAAGTGATTATTACTTTTACAGCGAGTTCAGAAAAACCGTTTCATTATTCAATAACATTGCCACACCATAAGACTAGAAGTTAATTTTCCAAAGTAAAGGCCTATGCATACATCATCGCTGGTGTTGCTATTTCTTGTAACTATGTGCGTATACATGACGCATATTGTGCTACCGTATGTGCACGACTTGGACTTCACTGCGTAGGGGTCACTTTATGTCTATTGGGAGCCAACCTTAAGATATTCAACTATGTCTCTTATAGGTAGTGTCGTAGTTTGCATAGGTGACACCTAGGCAGTAACTAATTCGAGTTGTTCTTGTAACCTATAATTTCAATTGAGCACTCGCGAAGACAGACGACGAGGACGAGACAACACCCACAAGCACACCTGACGCTCACTTAATGGACATAAGACTTGACAAGAACACGGAGAATTTGTATAAAAGAGAGAATCTTTGATAGTTGTCGATGGACATCTCGAGAGAGATCACTTCAGATCGCTGGGGTCGGACTGCGTCCACATCTCGAAGAGAAATCTGTCTGGTTTGCACGACTCGGTCGTGCTGACGTGCTTGAGCAATCCGCAGTGGCAATGATTGGCGTATCACCCGATTAACGGAATCTCATTGCATCCAGCGTCTGGTGAAGGACTGATGAAGTATACGTATACGCCTAGTTGGGTTAGATATCAAAGAAAAGTAGTGACTCAGGTCGAACCATGGATTCTGATTTATGGAATAGCGAGTAACGAGCGCTAGAGGGAAGCATACACTAGAAACTCGCCACTTCGCCAGTCCTTCAGAAAGTGAGCTACATCTGAGCTATCACAGGAAGTGATAACATGGTTCTGTCTTAATTACTCGTTACGGTTAAACACGAACTATGATTGATACCCAAGAATCCTTCCGTGACATAGCTTTTGGACACGGGGAGGTCGGAGTCGGCCTAGGTCAGTAACCGATTCGATAACACTTACGTAACATAACCTATCCCTCGAAGTTGAAGTCCCTCACGTTGATGAGGTCACACACATTGACATTGAGAGCCTTGGCGTCGACGTTGTCGTGTTTCACTGCCCACTTTTTGCCGGATATCTCGCCCAACACTGTGGAACTGCGCATGTCATACCACACTATGACTCATCACAAAGCTTGCTGTGAGGCGCTCGCAAGAGTATCTCTTACGGAAAATCTATGCAAAAAACTTGGTGCAACTGAAGTTTTTAATCACAATGGCCGTTTTTGAGTGCGGGTCTGGATATATAGATTTGACCGTGTTATGCGTGAGGAGTACCTGACTAGCATGTATCGCAAGCAATTGCGACGTTTCACACCAAAGGGGTGAAAGATTGAATTTTGCTCATGGAGTGCTAGCACTTACAATATTATAATTCTACATGCCACCCGGCTGGACTTAGGTGCAGTGAAAATGCAACATGCTGGCTTAAGCTTTCGGGCTTTTCCTGTACGCCTGTCGCTTATGCTTGAGGTCGAACTCCATGTGACACTCCACGAAGCATCTTTGGCAGAAGAGGTCGTCGCTGCAGTCGTTACACCTGAAGGCGGCGTCATCATTGCAAATGACGCACCAAGGGAGCTCCTCTTGTTCCTCCTCCTCTTTTAACTCGCGAGTCAACTGTCGGACCAAACCGATCATTCTGGAACGCAGACAAAATTGTTTGCACAACACATGACTAAAGCGCAACTTGACGCCATCTTACTTGGTGTCAATTGGCTCAGGCAGTTCTTCTGTCATCTCGTCGTCATTGGAGGCTCTTGGTACATTTCGCTCTTCCAATCTTTGCTCCTCCATAATTTGGTCGACCAGTCGTTCAGCCTCTTCGTCGCTCGGCAGCGGCTCATCCTCGTCCATATGTGAAGGACCCACAGGTCCACGAGATTTGTTCACTTCCTGAAGTGCATCAGAAGCTGCTCGTCTCAACAGACTCACTGGTCGAATGATTTCTCCTACCTGAGTCGGGCCTTTGAGTCGTGCCAGCCGCTCCGCCAATTCCTCAGTGGGATCCGGCCTCTGGAGGTCAATTTTCACTTCTTCCTGCATCTGCTCAAGAAGGTCCTCACTCTTGACTGCACTGGGTCTCGAATCTGGAGCAACGTAAACGCCTTTGGATGATTGTTCAGGCAGAGGAACGCCCTTCAGCTTGGCAAGGCGCTCTATCATCTCAGAGTCAGATGGGAGCTGCTCAGATGACCTGCGGTCCCTAGAGAGTGACGCATAAGTTATTTAAGTCCATGTTGTGTGCATGTCTTTGCAGTAATCAGCCCAAGGTGTCGACGAGATTAAACCTGAATCTCACCTCTTCAGTCGGTTCAATCTGTCGACGATTCTCTGGTCTTCCACAGAAAGGCCCTTTTTCAGGTTGGCCATCCTAGGATTGTCTTTGTAGACGATAATGGGCTTAGAGGGAGGAGGCGTCTCCAGCTGCTCGAGGCGGCGCTCCAGGGGAGAGTGGCTGAATGGCGTCACCTTCGAGCTGGGGTGGTCCGATTGACTGCTCATAGAAAGAAGTGAGGTCGACTCAGCGCCATTAAGGTATACCTCCATTCCTCACCCGACGTGAGAGAGCATCTGGTGACAGGCCTTGCAGACGTTCTCCTCTTGTCCGGTGGTGGGCAGCTTCACCCTGTTTTGCAGGCACTTGCGACAGAAAGCGAAACCGCAGTTCTTGCACGCCTTCTCGCGATTGAACAGGGAGAACGAGCTGGCGCAGTTGTGGCAATACATTTCAGCCTGCCCGCCTGCCTGCGTTCAAGATACCAGTGCTCCGAGGATAAGTGCGACTTGAAGAGTGACTCAGTGATGAATACGAGGCCCCCTGATCAAGCTTGTTCTGCTGTTGCCCCTCTTGGTCGGAGTGGGGCGAGTGTAAACACGCAGTTACTCTGTGGTGGTATAAACAAGAGCAGCACCTTTGGCGTGACGTCACTCAGCAGGCGAATCAGCTGTTGCTAGTAATAACACTAAAGCAGGACCAAGACTATTGGGATGTTTCCTGAGATGTTGTCTTCTTTTCGGTGCACACTGTGCTATCACCAAAGTGGAGCTACTGAGTGATTGACCTCGGTGTCTTGGCCAATCTTTGTCCCAAGGTTATGTCCTTTTCCGTCCTCCACGGCTTCAAGTCGTCGTACGGCGTCTATGCTGCAGTGACATTTCTTCCCGGAGACGTCAGAGAGCGTTTTACCAGCGACGCCAATGAGCTGTGTTTGTAGAGTCGACAAGTTCTGTGTCATTTGTCTTCTCCTCGGAGATCTCGGTTGATTTGGCGACACACTTGTACTTCGGGCAGGAGGCTGTCGCTCCAGGCAAGCGCGCAGTTGCGTCCGAGGCTGTATCAGTGGACGTGGACATAGTACCGTAGTACACCCACGCGAAGTGAAGTAGACTGCTGTCCAGTCGATTTCTGTCCTCGAGTACTTCAGGAGTGTAGCATGGACGACAGCATAAAATTACTGAGCTCTTTCAGCGGTCAATGGACGGGCGAGTGAGACAGATATCCAGGCACAACAGACCTCGACTTGGCTGCAATAGGTCGTGTTGAAGCAGTGTTGCCGGTCACTTGTGCGCCGACTACGCTACCTCGGCTTGTTTCCGATCATGTCGTAGTTGGCTTTGTTTAGATTCAGTTGTTTTTAGTCCTCACAAATCAGGGAATCATGACATTGTTCAATCATTGGGAAAAGTCTAAGCATTTGTGCATAAGAATCCTGTTGTGCTCCTATAGTAACGTTCCCGAAGGAAATGTGACATGCTTACCGCCAATCGGTTGAAGAATTTACTGCTTTTGTGCATTAAGTCCACTCATACAGGGACCACATAATAACTGCACATAAGATTTTGCTGTAGTACAAATACAGTTTAGCAAACACGGTGGCAAAAAGCAAATTTGTTGCCGTGCAGTTACTCCTTTTGGCAGGGCAAAATAGAGCAGCCTCGCAAGTCTTGCATTCAACAAACCCGCGGTTTCTAGTACAGACATGTGCTGTTCGGATCTCAACCGAATTTAATAGTAAAATTTCAAGTAAAAATTCAAAGTTGAAAACAAATCAATGGCCAGGACTTGCCCTCTTAGGCATACTAGTACTACCTATTCTATGCGGCATATGCGATGCTAAGGTACACAACGTTGGTCATTCAATCAATCTTACTCACACTCTCACTCATATATAAAAGTGTGCTAAACAGATATTGATACGCAATTATGGCTCGAAGCCATTGTCGGGCTACTATCAGTGTTAATATTTCAACTATTCATGTAATGAGATTCAAAATTCCCGCCACAGCTGGTTGCTGTTGCCTGGCACGCAGGAGAAGGCTTCTCTTGGCGCTACCTCGACCTCCTTCTACTTCACCTTGGCCGGCAGGGTTAGTCTGGTCTGTTCACTGGTGAGGTGACAGCTGAACTGAACTGCTGAACTGACGGCGACAGATAAGCGTTCAGGGGGGCCTACGGACCTGTCGTCTTGAGTCGTCGGCCATGTGGTGCATTAAGTAGTACTTGAAGTCCTTCGTCGCTTCGTTTAGTGCAACTGCCGAGAGTCCTCGGCTTGGTGGCTTTCGGGGTGGTGTCGTATGACTTGGACACGGACCTCGAACCCGACGACCTCGCTCGCCTCCTCTCCTGAGCTCCCGGCGACAGCTTTCTCGCTCCTCTTCTCTCGTTCCGGGCTGGGGGCGCTGGGCTCGGCCATCGCATCCCACTGCCTACGGCAGCTGTCGTGACGTAGTAGTTGGCCTGGGTGTCCCGGCCGGCCAGGGACTCCACTCCCTCCCTCCCAGGGGTGGTGAACACGGACACGGACAGCTGGAAGTCTGGACGGACGGACTGAAGCAGGGCTGCGAGGCGAGGAGTGCGGCGGGGGAGAGAAAGAAACTGTACGGGAATAGTTGGAGGACGATCGGGCCGCGGCCGGGAAGGGGGAGAAGCCGGAACTCTTGTCGCCTACTCGTCCTCCAACCCCACTTGTCTCGCCATCGACGTGGCCGTCGCCGCTGACGGCCCCTTGAACCTCTCCTCGCTGATCTGTGATCTCCGGCCTCCTCCTTAGACCACGGATCTGCCGTCATGCTTGCCGGCTAAAGAGCGGCCATGTCCTCCGGAAGAAAGCGGTCTTCGTGCGCTGACGGATCCGTTGCCGGTGGAACCGCCGCTGGACACGGCACCATGGCCGGCGACGAGGACCCCGGGGGCGGCGGCTCCAACATGAGGTCGTCCTCGTCGGAACGCCAGTTGCAGTCAAAAAAGACCATTCTGTCGGGATCTTCGGCGGAGGCCACCTCTGTCGCCGGCGTGCAGCAAGGTTCGTGATGTTCTTGCATTAATCTGTGCTCGTGCCCTCGTACTTGTAAGTGGGTTTATGACTGGCAAGGGCCAGTGAACTCGCATACCACTACAATTGTTTTCGCATTCGCATGAACTTCTTCAGGTCCGGACAGCTCGGTGAATCTAAAAATGTTGATTCCCGGAGCAGCGGCTGGCGCCATCATCGGCAAGGGTGGCGAAACCATCGCAGACCTGCAGAAACAGACTGTCACAAGGATCAAGATCTCAAAGGCCAACGACTTCTACCCTGGTAGCTTCCTCATATTCTCAAGATTCCAACAGCTTTGAGCCTGAGTAAAATGGTTCCTTTTGCAGGAACGAATGAGCGAGTGTGTCTTATAACCGGCGCCGTCAGCAACATTTCTACCGTGATTGAGTTTATCAACGAGAAGGTGCGAGAAAAGCCAGATCCCAACGGCCGTGCCGCTATCGATTTCGACAACAAGATCTCCGCCGAGAGGGAGAAGCAGGTGAAGTTGCTGATCCCCAATTCGACTGCCGGCATGATCATTGGAAAGGGAGGATCCTTCATCAAACAAATCAAAGATGAGAGCGGCGCCTTCATTCAGGTTCGTATGGTTGTGCTTGTAATCAAATGAGTGTCGAACGGGTTCAAGGTTCTCACTGCGTCATGTGCTACACTATATGCTGGGACATGTTAAGTATAGAAGCTAAGCTTAAAGAGAGTCATTGGTATCCCATAGCTCTCCCAGAAGTCCAAAGACACGACTTTGCCAGAGCGAGTCGTTACCATCATTGGTGAGCCCGAAAATAACATGAAGGCTTTATCCATGATACTGGAGAAGATCGAAGATGACCCTCAGTCTGGTGCTTGTTTGAACATCTCATATGCTGACGTCCAAGGTCTGGTGGCCAACTTCAATCCAACTGGTTCACCTTTTGCTCAGAACGGGTCAGCTTTTAGTGGACAGCAACCACAGCAAAATAATGCAGGCACCAGCAATGACCAGGGGTCTGTCATGGAAACCAATTCGGCAGTCAGCAGGTAAGATATATAAATTGAGCAATGTAGACATCTTCGTTAGGTTGACACATAGTTTTGTTTCTTAGGTCCGCAAATAGCAGTCCGTTTGTTTTGCCATTGTCCACTGGTGGCGCACTCCACCTTAAGTTCAACATGAATCCAAGTCGTCCCCTCACCGATCCCGCACTGATGTCCCAGTATCTGGGTCACATCGGTCTAAGTCTTCGTGCCTCTGGATACTCGGATCCTGCCGCCGACGAAATTGGCCAGGCTCTTAAATGTCTTGCAAATCATGGTGTGCTCGTCATTACTTTGACGGGTGTGCAGCAGCAGCAACAACAACAACAGCAACAGCAACAACAGCAGGCTCAGCAGCAACAGCAGCAGCCTCCACCGGTGTCAGCGGCTCCTCCACCGGTCAACCATCATCAAACAGGTAAGAGGTAGTACGTTATTTTAGGAGATGTCGATGATGTAGCGCTGTCCTCCTCCATCTGACCCCCACTCTACTCAACCTGAACAATCTTATCTTGTAAGTCAAGAGAATCCTCCAAATTATGACCTAGCTCAAGTTTAGATCAGGTATCAGTCCCCTTCTTCATCAGACTCAACTTGACTAATCTCTGTAAGTGAGGTGAAGCCTCCAGCTCATGACTAAGCCCCTGCTTAGTAGCAGACACCAACTGCGTCGTCCAACCACACGACGGAGAACAAGACTCAATTCGCAGCTTGGGCGCAGGATTTGCAGAAATAATTCGGGATGAGTCGAGTTGAGTCCGATAGAGAAGGACAGCGCTAGATCATCTGTTATGTAGGTCACACTCGTGGCATTCCGGTAGCACCACCTCAACACCATCCGCATCATCCACACCCACATCTTGGACCTCCTACTGTGGCAGCTTCTGGACCGCCTCCGCCTTTCGTCAGCCACGCTCCCACAGTCATCCATCCCAGAGGAGTCAGCACCTTCCAACAGGAGCAACAGCAACAGGCAGCAGCCGCAGCTACGGCGCATCCTCCGCCGTCTTTCGCCCTCACTGTGAACGCGCCTAACGCCGCGGCTCCTGGTAATTACTCTAGGTACTGGGGCGCTACTGAGCTTCCACCTGGCCGAAGCGGAGACGCAAACAGCGGCGGCGGCGTGCCGCCGCAGCAATTGCAAGGCGGACCAGACGCCTTTCAGCGAGGACGACCAGTGTCTCCAGGGTCTGCTGCTGCAGCCTTTGGCGTGCCAGCTGCAGCTCCGGGACCCCACTATGGTAACAACAACAACTCGTTCGGATTAGGCCCGCATACTGGCAGCAGCAGCGTCGTGACCGTGGCACAGCAACAGCCGCAGCCGCACTCTGGACCTCCTCCGCAGGGAATGGATGATCAAGTGAGATATTGTGGTGCTTATCTCAATAACTGGCAGGAGCACGTAGTCCTTCAATACCCTGTCCACAGGTTGACAGAGCTGAGATTGAGATAAACGAGAACATCATTGGTGCAGTAATTGGTCCGTCCGGACGATCGATCGTCGACATCCAGCAGTTCAGCGGAGCGAGAATTCAGGTGATACTGCTACTGTACCCATTCGCCTCAAGTAGAATGAACTTGTTGACGTAGTCATTTCTGCGCAGATATCAAAGAAAGGAACGTTTTCTCCTGGTACCCGTAACCGAATTGTTACCATCGCCGGATCGCAGGCGACAATTGCGACGGCCAAGTACCTCATAGAGCAGAAGATTCTGGAAGAAGAAAGCAAAAGGGAGAGAAACTCCACATACTGAATGACCATATTTTCTTGGATAGCATCCCGATGCTTCAATTCAAACCGTGTCCTTTTTAGGGCGATTACTATTCTAGGGGGGCCACAATTCAAACAATTTTCCTGACTAAAAGTAGAGAGATTTCCTGTAATTTTTGGTCTATTTAGAATGCTTCGAGCAGTGTCTACGATGTCGTTTCAACTTTTAAGTCTTCAGCTAAATTGCTCATAGAAATAACCTTTTAATGGGTGGGGGTTCGATTCGAGGCGGGCCTCTACTTGATCCTCTGAACTCCAGCGACCGCTTCATCGGCCGCATCATAAAGTGATAGGGGTGCAAAAGAAGGTGTGGGATGCACATGAGATGAGTTGAGATGATCAAGCGATTTCCAGAGTTCAGTCAGAGATTTGTCTTTGTTAGGCCAGGTGAGAATTGTTGGGATGACTACCACCACAAAGCTCAATGTTGGAGGTAAGGAATTAAAGCAACAATGATACCAGGTACACCATGCATATTATAAGTGTTACACGAGCTCAAGGTTGCATTTTTTTTGCTGCAGGTACTCATCCCTAGTGACTCGGGGTGGGGTGGGGGTGCCATTTGTCTAGGCAAGCTGGAGTTCACAGGGTTAAGGGGAGCAACTGTTTAAACAATGTCCGTTCCGGGGGAAACCATGCGAGGGGAAAGGGGGCTACTATTCAAGAGAATAAGGTATGACTTATAGTTTAATCCTCTGTCTCGAATCAGTACTCCAACTTGCCTTGAGACAGACCTTTATACAGTAGTAATTACTACGAGCAGAATAGAAAATTGTATCATGGTACTACGTTACTACCAAGTACACACTGACAACGAGACGATGCATCCTTGGCGATTTCGTTAAGCTGTGACTAAATATATGTATGTACTTGTTGAAGTTTTAGAACTGTTGTGTAGTATCATTATTAGCTCAGGCAATCCTATGTGTCAAAATCATGACTTCCCGACCGAGCAACTCTTCTGCAGGCATCACTTTACAGGCGTAAGTGATCCCCGCCTCATTGGACAATGCACGAAAGCTTAAATGAAAAAAGAAGCAAGCTTGGCCACCTTGACCACATTGTCGCATACGTTGGCCTCCTTATCAACTGAGTCTTTTCCGCCACGTGCATTTCCTGACAGGTTCAGACGAAAGAGAATGAAAATCCTGTCGTCCATATCCAACTACATATGTCACTGTACCGAAAAGATAGTTTCGTGCGCTGCAGTCTTTGCAATGACTTAGTGATTGTGCTGCCGTGATTTCTGCATACAGTATAGTGCATCGTGTGTGCATGTACCTACTGTACGTTCGACACTCCTGCAGAAACAGAGGCTGAATAAACACGTTTCTCCCAGCTCGGTGATTACGTCTTAATGTAGGGGATCATACGTACGGTGGCCCATTGAGGATTAGTGGTGTGGAGAATTATACAACAAGTCTGTTTCAAAAACTATGCACACGCACTCAATACAAAGAATTTCTCGACAACATCTTCAGACCCGCACTTGCACAATGCGCAGTACCGGCGTACCAGTAACCACGTAGTAGGTCCTGCATACGTAGCGCCCATGTGAAAGTTGCGCGTGGTACTGTCAGATCTGCCATGCTATCTAGGAAGAAACTTTCTCGCCTCTTTCTTGGAACGCGATGATCCGCATTCTACATACAGTTGCTCATATCCTACGTGCGGTGAAGAACGAACCAAAACGTCCTCTTCAAATGGCAGGAGATCAGGGCGGTACAAGAAGGGGAGCCAGAATGACGGACAGGACTGCGCTTAGACCACGTGGACCCAGTACCCGTGTGCCCGCGAAGGAATAAAGAACCTAAAAAAATCCACCGAGTACATAGACCGAAAGAGAAAGTTAGTTCAGACATCTGGCATGGCTCCAGCATGTCCATCATTGCAAGAGGTGCACTTTTTTTTTCCTGTCAGGAATCTCGATGCCTAATCCAACCTTACGTCTTCGTGGCTTTCATCATCATCTCGACTTCCACGGAAATGTCACCGTTATTCGTGATTGTGAACCAGAGCACGCACGAGCACTGCTGTTGCCTCCACTTCTTAGCCGTGATCACGGACGCCTTGAGACGGTCCGCGGCTGTGATAATCATCAGTAAAGAAAGGAATTTTAGGTCAAGATTTTCGGTGAAATTGGTACCTATTTAGGAGGGGGAGAGAGGCAAAATAGTTCTTTTAAGGTTTTCTGTCTTCGAGAGGGGTAACGAGTCTAACCAGTGAGCATTACAATCGTAATCATTCATTCGCAGACCTATTTTTATTTTCGACAACTGGTGGAACGGGAATAATACAAGTTGGCAACTATGTGGATATTATCTGCTGTCAGGTTGTGTCGTCGGTAGGGATGGGTATTGGTCGGGATTTTCGTGATCGGGTCGGGTTGAGATGGTCCTGATGCGTACGGGTCGGGTTCGGTCAGGTAACTCGCAGCATGCAGGTCCACAGCTTTGAAGCAGTGGAAAAAATGAAGCAGAGCCTGCCATAATCATTGACAGACATATTGACATGAAAGTTCTCAAGGATTGCTACGGACTTTGTGGGTGGCACAGCTCATTCTCGGCAAGCTTTTGTTCAAGAAAAGAGTTCTCGTCACTCGGATGCCTCCCTTATTCAGGATACTATTGTTCTAGCAGTGCTTGAAACTCTCTCCAAAGGTACTGACATGCAGTTGCACGTTCAGTTAGAAACTTCACAGGCAGCAGCAGCTGTATTGTCAAAGGGGAAAAGCTTGGCATAGTATCAATCTCGTTCAGAGTACTTGAGAAAAGTTGGTAACGTTGTTTATAAGTCAAGTCATGGGTCGAAGTCGCGGGCCAGGATGTTGTGGTCGGGGTCTGGTGACTTGACGCCAACTACCCCTACTCGTCCCCTGCTTGTATCTTCACATTCATTCATAGTTTCGAGTCTCATGTGAGGTTGCGAACAAGTTCGTGGCAAAAATTCCAAACCTGGCAGGTACTGTGATGAATGGCAAGTTGTTCTGCTTTGGTAGCATCTCCAACTACACAACAGAGTTCAGGGCGAACAGTGGGGAAGTCGTCGCTCCCTACAGAAACAGGACGGGGACATTGATATTCAGAATTTTAGTTATGAAGTCAACCCGGCCTTTTAAAGTCTGGTCACATTTAAGCGCGAAACTCATTCAAATTTTAACTTGAGTGCGCGAGTGCCCTGACCTGTTTCTGGCCAGCCACGACAGCTTCGACTGTGCAATCCCACCAAAACAGAACAACCATTCATCCATTACAGTACCTGCTTGGTAAGAATGTGCGATGCCCAAAATTACTCGATATCGCGATATTTGATATAACGAGATCCAATATTCGATACCGATGCCAGATATTGAATGCCCAATAGAATTTTTAAGGTGTGCAGTCAAGCCGCCCCTTTTGCTGATATTTCAAAAATGTTTGATATTGGGAATTGGGAGCTTTCTGACTTACGGGAAGCAGATTCAGGGGTCGACAGTGCGAGGGCCCATAGGCCCCAGGGCTCATGGTGTATCTTGAGAATATCGTGATAGAAGGATATTTTCAGAGATGGTGTCTCACTTCAGCCCTTCCCGAGAGAAGTCCAGCGAATGTTAAGACCATGAGACTAACAGTTACTTTTACCTGTGACTGTGTTTACGACCAGCAACAGTAAAGATGTTGATACTTTTGACCGGGTTGAGTGGAGTTTCTTGAGACTCAAAACTGTAGAAAAAGTTTCTGAACGAGCCAGCGACCAGAAGATTATCTGCCTTCAATAAATGGTGGTAGTAGTGTTGGGAATTTTTTGAAACGTTCGGTTCGACGGTGTCGGGTTTTGCTGAATATATTTTGAAGTAACTTAGAAATTCCCTCGCTTGTTCCAACCCCTGGATGGTGCAGGGAAGTGCTTGAACGGCGTCTTGAACATTGTGCAACAGCTCTTCTTCCTCATAAGCGCAAGACCCGACCGAATCCGTGACTCGTTCAAGAGCTTTTGAATCGCTGCTGCATCCTCAGGATCAAGTAGAGTGACGACCCCCATCACAGGTCCGCAGTTTTTGCACAGAACCTTTCGGCCACAGCACGTGATGGCAGCGCTCGGCAGGAATGGCAAGCATGGAAGACAGTTGAACACGTGACCGTGACTTCCAAGAAATCATTTCCATCGAGATGATGAGATCCATGGAGAATTGTGTTGTAAATAATCAGATCACTGAGATCACTATAGGACTCCCAGGGACTAGGCAGTGGCGCGCTCGAGATCGTCAGCTTGCCGTATGATTTGACTCCTATCCTTCTCTCCAGGTTGGACTAGATGCAGAATTTCGTCCCATTCATAACAGAGGAGAAGTGCCAAAAGTCTTTGTTCCAGAACCCTTTGGGGTATATGACTGGGAACCCGTCCAGATTAAAGTATGACGGATCTGATCCCGGGGAGGACCTTAGTCCTCTGCATGTCGCGATAGATGGAGTGATTCTTTTTTACATCCTCTGGGAAGAATATGAGAGGGAATTTCTGACTGCAGAAGGTGACAACAGTCCAGACCATTTTCAATGCTGGTTTCTGCCTCATGAAGACACCGTTCTTGTTTACCGAGACGGCGAAGATATCTTCGAAGAGAATCCTATCGTTTAGGCCATCTCAACTGTCAAAACGTTTCCTTCTGCCTGTGAAATACGCGGATTCATAGCAACGACTTTTTCAATGTGGACAGCCTCCTCTACGTACTTCATGCTGACACTGAGGAGCCTCCTTCTCTGTAGCTTAAACAGCTTCATACCTAGGTCCTCTCGTACAACTTCGCCCATGTTCTCACACCCAACGCTGTGGCCATTTTTCGGATGGACCTGTCCTAATACATACTGGTCACCCTGTTGGCGGGCGGCTACTTTGCGAAGGTCTTGAGAAATTGACGGGGACAAGGAAAGGAGCATGGAACATGTCCTGGTCCGACTTTCCCAAGAGGACATTAGCTGTGTACCTTCCTACGTACAGTGTCCTGTATGCAGATGCAAAGCTGCATCGTCATCTTTGATCTTGTGGGTGATGTCCTTGGAGCAGTCATGCAAGGAGTCGCGTTGCATGTTGCATGGCTGACACATCAGGAAGTTTCAGCGCAACAGAAAGTCATGGAATACCATCGTTGCACAACTTGTGGCACCAAATGTTCGCTGACCGCGAGGCCGCACAGAGCTCCTCGGCCACCCCTAGCGTCTCGGAAGTCTTTGCCCCACCAAGACCCGGCTCCAAGGTTCGAGAGCTTCCCGAGCTCAAACTTTTCTACAGAATCCTCACAAGGTGTTTTTCGGCCAAATTGGGCTATAGTAATTAACATCTCAATAGAAATTCCCTATTAGATGTTTTCCGTCAAATCCGGCCCACTCAGGTTAAAAGGTAGGTGCTAGGATTTGAGCTGAAATTCTTGTCATCACTATGACTCAAGATTTTAGGTGAAAATTTTAGCCCGAAGAACTCATTTTCGGTGATGAAGAACGGTCAAAGAGGTCGTCAACACAATAGTCTCATGCTTCAATGCTCATTCTCACGCCGCGAAAAAGCATTTTCAATCATAATTTTGGATTTCTTTTATTTTTATTGTCATTATGAAGAGTCAGACTATTCGCCGAAATGTGCCGAAGAACAAATAGGAGTCAAAAAAGATGGAGGCAGATGCGCCGTATTCAAGTTCAGTGAAGTACTACATAAATAGCTGCACATAAGTAACAAAGTTCCACAATTAAACTGCATTAAGAAATCCACATTTCTGAAGTCTGGCTTTCTGGCCACCACGCAGCACCAAGGGACAGGGGCAGACCAGGCACCCTGAGCACAGGGGTTGAGGACACGACCTACATGGTCGGAGCAGGGCCATGGACCCTGAACTGACATTTTTCGAGGCCTGTGGTTGCTCCTGGCCCGTAAGATGAGAGCTGAAGTCAGCTCGATTAGTTTCTTGGCTCGATTTGTCCTCCTCCTCCCTCACCCACCCTGTTGGACCAGAATAGGTAGATGACGCATCTAAATATTGAGCAGTGATGGCTGCAGAGCAGCAAGTGGGGATTCTCAGAAGTAGCTGCAATTCAGGGTTAGCAACAGACTCTTCTATGGCTTTAGGTGTTTTGACAAATGGTCCTCGAGACCCCTGGATTGGTGCTTGCACGCGAGTCCATCAGATGATGGGTTGACCAGACATGCTCAGCATCTGCCCTATGCACTGTGGCACCACCCGCCTTGGCATGAAGTTATGGAAGAACGATGTGACTCTGACAATGAGGTATTAACAGTGCGCGACACCATCGAGGGGCAAAACCCAACGACCTATTTTTGCCTTGTGTCTGGACCTTTACTACGTTTCTGCTAATGGAAAACACTAAAAAAATAAAATGTCTGGTTGAGGAAGTCACTTGTGGTGATCACATGAAACACTACAATGAACAAGGTGTTTTCTACAGATTTTGGTCCAACTGTTTCAATTAGCCACAACTTTATCAATTAGGAGTTGTCAAGGTCAGGAGTTGTCAAGGTGAGGACAATCTTGAACTCGTGCTCCTCAAAGTTGATGTTCAGCTTTATGAGTTTGCCTTGTCCTAGAGGAACTTTAACTTATCACACAGAAAATAAGAAGTGGCAGAGTGAATGGTCACAAATACAGGGGCAAGCTAATTTTTGAACACCCGGTGGCCATCGTTGCCTCATCAGCTGAGTATGAATGAGCGGCGTTGATTGGAACGAGATCGTGGGCTCTGCGTGAACAGTGCTAATTTTGCATGAATTTGATTCATCAGGTCATGTGGAGATTTCAACCCGTGGTAAAGGTACGTGGTTTCATTGAAATCGCATGACGAATTTTGTTGCCATTTTGACCTAGACTGCTTATAGGGCTGTTTGGTGCCCATACTAGTCCATTCTGTTCAGTGCAAGTGGTACAAGGAGTCCTTTGTCAGTCCTTGCTGGTAAAAGTCACGAAACATCCATAGAAAAATGAACGATCTGTGAACCAATGCGAACTTGAACAGGTCGCCGTTCATATCCTGAAGGCGAACTGAACGTCATTCCTTTGCTAGGAGTGAACCCGAACTTTGTCATACTTTGCTCATCAGGAAGCGGATTCAACACGTGTAGGCAAGCATTTTTGGCAGAGCACCGGATTCTGACCCAGAGGTGTAATTTTTCGTCCACAACAGCGGTGAGAAGTGAAAGGAGTCTTTACCAACGACGTGTTTCGTCGGCGGAGCGCGACGCACGGCGTTAGTCAGGCTGACGGCAGAAGTGGGGCGGGTGTCCAGGCGTGCACACACGCATGCCGAGGACGGCTTCCTGAGGAATGGGGAAGGACAGATCGCGGCTCATTCGATCGTTTCGACTATCTTTTCGTCATCATGTCTGACGGGCGCAGCTTTGGTTGCCCTGCCTCAACTGGCGTCGGCGAAAGTTCCAAATCATGGCCTTGGTTTCAAGACGAACTTTTTTCCTGCTTCTCTTCTTCTCTCTCTGTCACGGTCGCACTCGGTCCCATTGAAGATCTCTCGCTGTTGGTAGCAAATCTGCCTTCACCTTCAGTCCTGATCACACTGCAATCAAGGGGGCGGATCAGCTCAATTGCATAAGCATTAGTGCTTTTGCACTCATGGCAGCGTCGTCACCCTGCACCCGTAGGCTTGGTCTTTCATCACTGCTCATCTGCTTATGCTGCTCCCTGCGAGCAATTTTGGGGCAAAATCCATTGTAGCATGTGTGTGTTCGTGTATAGCTGAGTGCAGAAGCTCCTCCTTCCCTTTATCACCTCTCACCTGATCAACCAATGGGTGCCCACATGCGAGCAGCCAACCAACTCCTTCAGCCAGAGATGTTACCTTCATGAGTATTTAAGCCGGTGCCGAAGGCTGACTTTGACTTAATCATTGTTGAAATTATGACCCCAATCGTCTTGCTCGGAAATCGTTGCTCCTTTGCTCTGGTACTCGTACGAATTCTATCAACGAGCCTTGGACTTTGTATGCACGATGGTCAGTCCCGATAATTGGTGGTGGCTGCGTAGTCGTGGCTCCAGCAATCAGATGAGACAACTGGACGACGCAGATAGTTGTCTATAAAGTTGTTGCTGGCGACATCATAGTTGAAATGAACCTCCAACAGTTCTTGTAAACTTTCTGGGGCCACAACAAGTATGTGTCTCATGTTAGGTAGGGGTGAACACTCAAGAAGGGACCCCACAAGCTGCGTCGCAATTCAAGCTTCTCTGGCTGGCTTTACACACGTACCTGAGCAACACGTGTGGTTAACGTCTTATATATATAAAAAACACTTTCCTCTGAGGGGAGGACACAAAGATTCACCTCCCTCCTTCGTTTCCACCCCACGAGCAACACAGAAACAAAGCGAGTCGGTTTCGCACAAAGGATTTTCTCCCTTTCTCATCCCCGGCTGCTATTTTGCAGGACGCCATAATGAATTTCGCGATGACAATTGTAAGTAACGCCCGAATCGACAACAGTTGTTGCCAAAACTCTGTTGCTGTTGCTCTGGATGTTGCAATGCGTCACGCACTCATCACTCACTCCAATGGAGAGGTGGCGTTTGCAAGGAGTTTGTCCCAATTCTTGCCATTAGTCTGGTCATTGGCAGTCCTCCTCCAGTCGTAGAGCAGCCAATGGCTGCGGGCGGGAGCAGCAAAACTTTCATTTGTCGCAGCAACAAAGCTACCAGCGATCTGATCCACGATAGGGCTCAGGTGAAAGCTAGGGAGAAAGAATTCCGAACAGGCACACGCGAAGATTAGATCAGCAACGTCCGCGGCCGCCGACAACAACTGGTGTGATTAATCAAGCCCTGAAGACGGTTGGGACTACGGGGCTGTGGTATGCAGATGCATGGCGTTCAGGGGGCGGCATACGTGAAACGAGTGACGGCAGCCTCGAGTGCAACGGGTGCAACGTGGACGCCCAGAGGTGTCAGGTACCGCAAAGTGATTCTCCGTGTGATTGCTCCACTTCCGGCTCGACGCGTGCCACGTGTGCGAGGCTGCACCCGCTCATGGGTCAGAGGTGCATGCGATGTCATGAACTCGGACTTGTTGCTTGAGACGCAGAGAACGAGGCAGACACACCTTTCGATGCCACACCTGAGACTTGATTCGTCATGTATTTGCTACTATGTCTTGCTCACCTTGGATGGTTACTTACATTCGATTACGATATACAACTAAAGCTTGAGTAAAGCATTGGCGATTGAGAGATCCACTATAGACGGTACAGGTACATGGTGCAGGAGATGCTGCAACCGGTTACTCTGCTGTACTGCACGAGCACTTGCAGCGGCAATTGGTGAGGAGAATCGCCTCAAGCGTGGAGACCAACTGTCATGTGCACCCCGGTGAGCGGTGGTCTCGAAGGATTTTGGCCGAAATTTCCTGAAAAATAGGAAAAATCCCCCGATTCTTCCCCAAGTTGTTTGGTTCCTTTAAAATTCTCTTTACCTAGATATAGATGCCACTCGCATAATACTTCAAAATTCCGAGGAACTCCTCCTGAACTCCCTCAGCTCCATCTTGTCGTCTCCATGACGCTTGTCTGCATGCTGGCCTTCTTCTCGGTCATGATGACATCAATCTGTGAGAACGTCCACTCGACCACAGCGTTGCAGATTGGCGTGGAAACCATCTTGATGATGCGGGTGGAGCAGAGGCGATAAAGGTGCCTGCCCGAGAGAAGTGACCCCACGTGAGAGAAGAAGTGACCGGAATTCAGCCTGGTCAGCACCCAAAGTGGGCCTCTATCCAAATTCTCTAAATTTTGGGTGCTTTGAGAATTTCCCTAATGACAAACTTTCGTCCCAGTGGGTAATCCTAAACTCGGAGACCGCAGCCAGCGAGCGCTCGATTTAGTGCTGCGCCGACGTTTGCGAGGGCTTCCGCCAATGAACGAACGCCGACGACGATCTCTCGTTCGTCAGTCGCGGAAATTCGCCTGACTGGAAGAGACGTGCTCGGAGGTCGCTCCTCGTGCCCCGTCTGTCTGTTTCTCCTATCTCATACATAAGATAGTACATACACTGGCAGATCACCATGCTCGAGGTAGCCGTTCACTACTTGGACCATCTCCCGGCCTTCCCGCCCTCTTCTCCAGTCGACTGCTCCTCCGCCGCTTTGCTCTTCACCGCCAGTCTGGTGGTCATCGCGGCCTGCCTCCTTTCCATATCGTTTTCGCGCGACTCAAGAGACAAGGCGGAGGATGGCGAAACAAAGCAAAAAGAGGTGAAACTTCTGAGGGGACCGCGACCGCTACCAATCTTGGGCTCGCTGCACCTGTTGGCCAACCACAGGATCCCATTTGCAGGCTTCAGCAACCTCATCAGCGAGTTCGGCAGTGTCTTCTCCATTCGCTTGGGAACCACTGACTGCGTTGTCGTGAACACGACGGAGACTCGCGACGAGGTGCTGATCGCAAAAGCCAACGACTTCGACGGAAGGCCTGACTTTGAGCGGTTCAGAAAGCTCTTTGGAGGAGACAAGCAGAATGGTAAGAAAGAAGGAGACTTCTGACAAGACGTTGTTGTGGATCATTGTCTGGTATGGTCATTTTAGCCCTGGCATTCTGCGACTTCAGTCCCGAGCAGGCGGCCCGTCGGGAGATGCTCCAGAATTTTACCTTTCCACACGCTCGCTCTCAGAATTGGAATAAGATGGACTTTCTTTGCCAAGATGAGGCTGAATACCTCGTCAGATACATCAACCAGGCTATTGACACGAGGAGACGAGCTGTGTTGGACGTCAAGTCCATCATCCTTAAGGTTTGTGCATCCTGTGACGTATCGTGGGGAGTAGGGAAAGAACACAGCTGAAGCAAGCCCCGAGCAAAGAGCTTCGCCCCCCAGCAGCGGTCAGGACCTCGGGGGGGAACAACGACATCTTGCTTGCCCAAGTGCAGTATTTGGGTATCTTTGGGTTGTCATTCACTAGGCAGTGCATATATAACTAGTACCTAGCGCACCGAGAACTGACTTGCGGAATTTTCAGGCGTGCGCCAACATCTTCAACCGTTACTTCTGTGACAACGTTCATTCTGACTACGACGACGAGTCTTTCTGCCAGTACGTGGAGCACTTCGACAGAATTTTCTGGGAGGTGAACACAGGAAGGATCTGCGACTTCATACCCGCTCTCACTCCTCTCGCGTTTTATCCTATTATGCAGTCCAAGGTTGGGTGATGATGGGATGCTAAAGACCAAGAGCTATACAGAGAAATCTCTTCTCTTTTGAGCAGCGCTCGGCCAATGTGGTTCGCCGCTTCGTGGACCAGCACCTCATCCAGCCGAGAATCGAGTTCTTGAAGACCAACCACACCGACGACAGCTCGGGAGTCTTCCTCGACAGCCTCCTTCCAATCCTCAACGGCGAAAAAGAGTAAGTTCCTCAAAATTGGTACTCATTGAATGCTCCACGAACCACGTGCATCTTGCTGACAACAGCTCTGGAAACCATCTGCTGGACTATGAGAAGGCGATGTACGCACTTGAAGACATTTTGGGCGGCTTCGAGGCCGTCAGCTCCATGACAGTGCGCATCCTCCGTGACTTATCCGACCATCCGCTCACTCAGACTCAAGTGCACGCGGAGATTGCCCGGGTGGATGACTCATCGGACTGTGAATCGTCTCTCTCACTCAAAAGCGGACCATACTTGCACTGGACCAGGTAAACCACCCGTTGCTTGTCACCCGTGTATGATGCATATACAACTGTATGAGCAATGTGTATTTGTTCTATATCTCCCTCATGTGCTGCGTTGCAGGGCAGCCCTCTTCGAGACAGTTCGCCTCACGTGCTCGCCCATCGTGCCCCACAGGGCCACAAAGAACACGTCGATTAACGGTAACATGCGTAGGCTGGGAGAGCGATAGTGCAGAATAATACTAATTGTCATGTACTTGGTCAGGTTATCAAGTGAAGAAAGACACAGTGGTGTTTGTCAACAACCACGAGCTCAGCTTCTCCGAGAAGTACTGGAGAGAAGGAAGCACCGAGAAATACATGCCGTGCAGATTCCTGAAGATGGACAAGAACAGGTATGTGACTCTCCCACTGTAAGACGTCACAAACCTTTTTGCGCAGTCCTGTCATGCACTATGACCTATTTTTATAGCAGCAGCAGCCCTGACTCCACTCCGGCGTGCAGTGACAGTGAAGAGTGCGATTCCGCCGCTATGACATCATCAACTTCTTTGGCCGATCCCTCCAAACTCCGCTTTCGGCGCCCTTGGCATTTTAAGCCGTTCTCTCACGGAAAGCGCGCCTGCATGGGCTACAAGATGGTGGAGAACGTGTGCCAGGTGATGACCGTTGCCATGATCAAGGAGTTTGAGCTGGCGACCCCGGAAGGGAGCCCGAAACTTCCAGTTGGACTCCTCGGACTGCCCATTGAGCCGGTATATTTGGCGATCAAAAAGAGGAAGATCGCGTAAACAATCTTCTCGCTACCAGCCTAAGATCATGTATATTTATATACATAATCTTAGCTAACAGCACACGCCAAAAACGAAAAAACTCAAAGGGACTTAGAGGTGTCTATTCCATGCAGCTTGAAAACGTAGTACCAAGAAGGTGTTTTTAATGTTTTGTCAGGATCAACGCCTACGACGATGTGTTGTTCAGGGTGGAGTAAAAAGATTCGCAACTCGCCCATGCTCTTTTCCACCTTCAAAATGAGTTGCTGATCTCCTTAGTCCACACTGTTTATTCCTCCATCTGGAGTTAGCCAAGGTTAGTCCCATCGTTCAGGGAACCTTTCGATTGCGGATAGGGATATGTACAAGTGTCAGGATACGATATGTACATATGTGCGTAGTAGGGAGTACGAAAGTTCGTACATCATATCCTACAGTACAGTATGTAACGCCAACAAAATAACAATGTCGCAGAGTTACGGTGCTGTATAATAAAGAGCTCCTTCACTCTCACCTGGAAGAGGACCGGAGAAGTAGAGAATTGACTTCAATCTTTTCTTACTAGACACTTAGCGTTCACGATAAGTATGTATTTCTATTGATCGAGATGCGAGACTACAAGGACACACTAACTTTGCTGCTTCCTACTCATCATCCGGGGGGATGCCCAGTTCCTCGTCTGTGAAGTCCTTAGGATCTGGTAGTCCGGGGCCCTAGAAAGAAGAGTTGCGATGAAAGGGTGAGTAACACGTCAATCCTGGGATGCGTCTGGATCAAGAGCTCAACAATACTTGGAGGCCGGCAGACCCTTGGACCTCATACACGCCATATTAAGTCCAAGTTAGTGGACCCGAGCACACGTATACGTTTTCTAAGCTTACCGTCAGATGCTCCGGCTGGGTGAAAAGATTCCATAACATCCACCACCAGAACAAAATCATGACCGCGTCGGCCCTCATGTTCATACTCTTCCAAGCGGGTTCGGAGAATTGTGGTGGTTGTCGGTAGCACCACGGGGCGTCTGGGCCGCCGCCACCAGACAAAGGCGCCGACGTCTGCAATCCTCGAGAGGACATTATGACGGGAGCAAAGTTGGAGGCATTAGGCCTCGTTTTGGCTGACGCCAAGCCGCGCAAGAAGAACGGCCGCAGTCGCGACGCGGCCACTACTGATGGCGGCATCTTCAGAATGAGCGTTGACTCCTTCCTCGGGGTCTTTGGCCAGACCTCAGGCAACGTCAAGAGTCCACACACCTATCAGTTACGGTTCCTCTCCAGTGTCTCCACTTCAAGCTGATGCAGAGCGACAGCTGGCAGATCAGTCGATGGCGACTACGAAGTTGGCGCTGCCTTCGACCAGAGAGAAGCTTAGCTCCTCTCTGACTTCGACATGGCTGAAGCCCAAAACACTGCAGCTGACGCAGGAAAAAAAAGTACCTTGGACCCGACTAAGATGGCCCTGGCGAGGTTGGGCGAGGGATTTGATGGGAATTTTCGTCAGTTTCCCATCACCCAGGCACTTTTCTAACGAACTCTCTGACTGGACGGAGGAGGATCCCGCCGGCCAATGGGAAGACGTGTTGCGTGGCAAACCGGGGGTGACGTTCACGTCACAGCAAACAGCACGCCGAAGCAGCGAACAGCATCGGGATGGGGACCCGAAGCCCGACCCGGGATCAGAACGAGACCAGATCGGGGTTTGACATCTCGGGGCGCAAGAAGAGTCGGGGACGCTGCACCTCGGATCCACGGCACAGAACTGACAGAGAGATCAGACTGGCACGCAATTAAAGTGTAATATTAATTTAATGTTAGGCTGGTCGTGTGATATTGTGACCCCCTTAGAAGATGAGAAAATAGGTGTTCATGAGATACAATGTAAATGACTGCTTCCAGAGAGATTCTTCACAGACCCTCCGTCACTTTGAGTGCTCCGTTAAGGACCAGGACGAGTCGTAGGGGTTCGGATTCGAGTCCCTCAGCATTCGTACTCCATCCCTAGTACACAGAAGAACACCTTCTAAAGTTCATTTCTCCGCGATCCAGCTCTGACAGCTCATAGGCCAAGACGGACGACCTGGTCGTCAACGACGTCGATATCAGCATTCAGGCGACTTTGACCAGGACTTAGATTTCTTCCTCACCTTTCGATATGGTAAAAACGGCGTCGTTGCACAAGGCCTAGTATTCACGATCTCAGTTTCTTCCAGCCTGGACCAGCGGCCAGTGCGACTAACGTGGGTGCCGGATCGCGCTCCCCAAAGGCGGGCGGTGGAGCCTCTCCTCGAGCTGGTGGTGGCCTAAGACAGCGCAAGGGTGGTGCTGCTGGTGGTCGTGGGGGTGGCGGAGGGGCTGTGGCCAGCCGTGCTGGCGGCACTAGCTCAGGAGGCATGTGGAGATTCTACACTGACGACTCTCCAGGCATCAAAGTTGGCCCCGTGCCGGTGCTCGTCATGTCCCTCCTCTTCATCGCCTGTGTTTTCATGCTGCACATCTGGGGAAAGTACAACCGGGCGTGAAGACCAAGAAGATCAAGAAGCATTTCTGCCACTGTGCAACTCTGTGGCAACTAAGAGCGAGTTGTGTTGGACATTTATGTGATTATTGTACATGTCACATTCCACTCGTTCCTTGAAACATTGGTTTAAACATTTTGTCTAACGAACCATGATGTGAGTGGTAGATTCTAAGCTGTGAAGCCACTATTAGCTGTACATGTAGTGTTAATCCACTATTAGGTACAGAGTTAGTGTTAAGCCACTGTAAGCTGCTCCCTGTGCACAATCTTCTCCTTCTGCTGTTAGACTTTTTGTGTTTTCGAACTGTGTTCTCATCGTAATTTCCCCCTACGAACTCGGCTTATTTCCTTGTTATGGCATAATTAATTAGCCTCCAGGATTTTTTGCAGGAAATGATGTCATTTCCTTTAACTGATCGACGTTTTTTCACTAGCAAGTCAGTGAAAGCAAAGATATATTTTTGACAAAAAATGAGAAATTAATCATTCTCGCTCGCAGTTTCAACTCTGATCCACTTGTTTCTTGTGAAAAAAGAGTTTAGAGTTCACGCGAAGATCTGAGTTAAACTTGCAAGTGAAAAGAACTTTGCTTATTTTTCGCCAAACAATTTTCTCCTCCAAGGACAGTACGAGATGGTTTGAGTTGTGGTAAATCAGTTCGCAGCGGTCTTCTGCTTCACCAAGGACGATACTGGTAGCAAAAACATGGGCGAAGACACCCCAATCGGATCCATTGGGCTGTTGCATGACCCAAACAAGCGAGACGCTTTTTAAAGTTGGTCCTTTATAACCTTAAAGTTGGTCTTTATGATCTTAAAGTTGTTGGTCCTTCACAGTAGCGACTGAGCTGTTCCTTGGCATCACCAGAAAGTTTTTTGAGTCTGAAGCTCTCAAGTGCCCATGACCATTGGTTGTTGCATACCAGTGGGAGAGGTCTTTGTCATCATGGACTGGTGCAGCCGAGCACCATTTGCACACGCCGACAGGTCACATGAACAAGCAGGAGGATGCAGCCCTCCATATCCACTTGGCTTGTTCAACGATTGGGCAGCATTGATGATTGCATCATCAAGCTATCCAGAAGTGTCCTTTATTATCTTTGGGTGTGATTGCGACAAGCCAAGGTGAGAGATCCATGGCTCATCACACTCGTCGCCATCTGCAACAGGTCCACCATGTTGTACGCCGACAATGGACGAATGGCGTCGTGACCAGTTTATTTACCCCTGACCAATTTTTCGCAGATGAGGTTTCTACAGACGAAAGATCACGTCACGAGTCCACGAAATGCCACAGACTCATTTCAAGCATTTTGCGTACTCCGATGACTCCGATCATAGAGCGCTCGGCGTAAGAGATGTCCTGGAGAAGAGAATGAGTGCATCCGCTGCAGATGTTGCAGTGTTGAATGAATGCCTGAAATTGCTCGTGGCGACTCTGAGACGTCACATGCAGGTCTTGAGGACAAGTTTGGGAAAGCTCATTTTGAGCAGGAGCGCCGAGGATGAGCACATGCCGAGACACTCCGATTTTTGCCACTGGCAGGTTTTGGCCATGAAAAGCGCTGTAATTCTTCTAGATGGTCTGCTGTCTGGTGGAGCTGGGAGTCGCCCGGAAGAATTTCAGCGCTGTTCATGACCCAAGACCTGCCCACGGCAAAAAATCGTAGTGTTTTGGCATGTGCTCATCCGTGACTTGCTGCACTTTGGGCACTCTAGCACCGCAATGGGCTATCAAAAAGATGCTCAGAGTGTTGCGTCTTGGCAAGCACTCTGTCAAGAACTCATTCCATGCGACATTCCACTCTATAATGTTTACCTGCAGCATATGCACTCGTTCTTTTCTCCAGAACAGTTGTCACGCCAAGCACTGTATACAAGACCCAATTGAAGACATCACCTCTTTTTGTAGGGTATTCTTATTAGTTAAAAATTCACAATATTTTCCATACATTCGAGTGGCTGCTTCAAATAGCCCCTAATATGTCCAACTCTCATTTTGTTGAATTAGCCTGAGTGACAATCAGTAATTATTACATGAGCCCAACTTCGAAATGTAGCTGCACATTATGTGTCTGCTTGTAGCAGACTTTTCCATAAAAAACTAGACCTGGCTGTCAGGCCTTTTTCCTAGGCCCGAGGCCTGCCTAGCCAGCCCAGGCAGGAAAGTATCATTTACCTACACTAGACAACAGTGTAACCCAGGCGTATATTTCACAGGGTTCGACTGGACACTGTGAATCATCAAATAATTTTTTTGCGACCTTACCTGTAAGTTACGTCTCCGTCGGTCACCTGTCAGAAGGGATTCCTCACAGACAGGTTTTTCTCCCGGGTCAACTTGACTTATGACTCTCCGTGGTGACGTAACGACGTGAGTCCGGGCCGGGCTGACTGCCCGGCTGACCCGGCTGGCCCGAGTGAAGCGCTGTGACGTCACTCTGGAGAATGAGCTCCAGACCTGCGCCGACACCTTCTGCTATAAGTAACTCACTCGAGTCGCAGCTGCAGTAGAACCATGTTCAAACAAGTTAGCTGAAATCGGACGGAACAAATCTGAAGTGAGTGCCAAGTTCAAAGAGCCGAGTGAAACAATCAAGATCTTACTGCAGGCTCTGCCTCGAGCGTCTCTTTTTCAACCTCAAGATGTCGAGCGTCGACGAGCAGCCGACGACGGCCTGTAAGTCGTCCACGTCGTCCGAAGCTCTGCCTCTGATGGCTCTAAACGACACCAAGGCAGGCATGGATGGGCTGGACACAGAACGGATCAACGTCATTATTCAGGAGGCTAGCAAGGGATCCAAGTTTTTCGCAGCTAAGGAGCGAAGTCAACGGAGAGTGGCTGCCCAGGTCGAGCGAATGCGTCAGCAGCTCGCTAGAATCACTCCGTCTGAGGTGACTGCTGCAGAGGCAGAAATGGACACCTTGTCTAAGTCCTTCGTCCCGCTCGACTTGAGTCACACCATCGTCCACGTAGACATGGATGCTTTCTACGCCGCTGTAGAGACCAGAGACGATCCGTCCCTGGGTCGTGTGCCTATGGCAGTAGGGAGCATGGGCATGCTTAGCACCTCCAACTACCTTGCGCGGAGGTTTGGGGTCCGCGCCGGCATGCCCGGGTTCATCGGCAAGAAATTGTGTCCTCATCTTAAGCTGGTCCCCCTCAATTTCAACAAGTACCGTGCCGTCAGCAACATAGTTCGTGGCATCTTTGCAGAGTATGACCCGGGATTCGTGCCAATGTCCTTGGACGAGGCCTACCTCGACCTTACACACTACCTGGCCAAAATAGCCAAAGAGGGAACCCCAGCCTCTCCAGAAGAAGTCGTCAATGAAATCAGGGCGAAGATTTGTGAGCGCACGGAAGGCTTGACGGCGAGCGCTGGTATCGCACCCAACACACTGCTGGCCAAAGTGTGCTCGGACCAGAACAAGCCGAATGGGCAGTTTCGTCTCCCCAGGGACGGGGTCGCCATCCAAGAGTTCGTGTCAAAAATGACAATCCGCAAGATTGGCGGCATTGGCGCTGTCACCGAGCAGCTCCTGAGGGATGTCTTGGACATTCGCACCTGCGGAGACCTCTTCTTAAAGCGCGGACTAGTGAAACTATTGTTCAGTGAAGTGGCATCCAGATACTTCCTCCGGGTCTCCGTCGGTTCGGGTTCCAACAACCTGGTGGAATGGAATGAGAGGGAGCGCAAGAGTCTCAGCACTGAGACCACGTTCAGAGATACTTCGGATGAGGTTGAGCTCTTTGACATTTGCAGCAGACTCTGTCATGACTTATCTGGGGATCTCAAAAAACATGGCCTGCAAGGAAAGGCTGTCACGCTCAAGATCAAGACTGACGGCTTTCAAATAAGGACCAAAGGTACCACTGTTGCCCTAAGAAAGGTATACTTGTTGTAACCAAATCTCATTTTAGTGACAAATCTGCTGGAGCCGACATGTGATGAAAATGTCATCGAGACGGCCTGTCGGGGCCTTCTTAGGCACTTCATAGACGCAAGTGAAGAGAAACCCTTGAAGTTGAGACTGCTTGGTGTGAGGATGTCTGATTTTCCTAGTGATGACAAGGCATCATCGATCACCACCTTGACATCGTTTTTGAAGAAAAACATGAAGAAACAGCAAGTCTACCACTGCCCCATCTGCCAAGAGGAGGTGCCTGCCAGGAATGAAATTGCTTTTAACGCTCACTTGGATCAATGTTTGGGAGGTGAAGCGGATAATGCCTCAACAGTGACAGTGTAAGTCAGCTCCGAAGATCTAAGTTATGACTTTAGGAGCTTGTATTTACTTGCTCCTTCCGAGCTGTCTCAGCATGGCTCTGCAGTTTTGATCATCAATTTCAGTCCTGGACGAATTCAGCCTTGTGGAGTCATGAAGGAGCAGCAGAACGATGTGGAGAGGCTGAAACCAGAGGCGGGAGCTGCACAGATCAAGACAGCCTTGGCAAAGCCAACAGCTGCAACGAATGAAATGTAAGTGGCGTAAAAATGGATGTGTCGGAATATCAGTGCCACGTGCTCTTACTCGCGCAACACCTTATCAGATATCAGGCTCATGTTCCCCAACATTTCACTGTATTCTCTAATTTTTTAGGTCTGGTGGTATCGCCGCCGGCCGCGGTGACAGTGACAGTGATCCTGCGACTGATTCTCATGTGGAGTGCCCCGTGTGTGGCCGACAGCTTCAGAATGACGACTTTTTGGTCAATCGACACATTGACGAGTGTCTCAGCTTGTCAGAGATCAACAACAAGCGGAAAGACTTTGAGTTTAACGACATGACTAAGAGAAGCAAAAAGCAGAAGAGCTGTGACATCACCAGATATTTCACCACAGTTCCTACAGCAACTCGCCTGAAGTAAATGTAATGCAACATTACCTGATGTCTGCCGTGCGCAACACTATACACGGACTAAGGACTGCTCAAATGAGACTGTACTACATGTGGTGTGAGATGTTCTAAATAACTGGCATAAACCATTGTTAGAAAATATTTGAAACTCTTAAATTATGAAGTCACTAGCATTTACATGTCATGCTTTCTCTTGCAGAGAGTGAAACTCCTGTAACCGGGCGAACTTGTGGTAACCTTCGGAGATAGGAGAGGTGGTGATTATCCTTTTGATAATCCTGTGGAGGTAGTGGGCACACATAGGTCGGGTGCTAGCCTGCTAGTCAGGGATGCTCGCTGGTTTGCTTACAAATTTTTATTGATTCTGAAAATGTAATGACCTTGCCCACATTGTTCAGCAGCATCTAGTGAACCTTTCGTGAGCTCCCGCCTGTGTTGTGCCTGCGCATCCCCTGTCTCCGGAGGATGCCAAACTTGTTTTCGGCTTCTCTCAGTCCCATGTCTTCCTTCTCTCTTGTCTGGGGATGCGAGGGTCAACAGCATAGGAAGTTGAGACTGCCTGAAGTGTGCGCGCAGTCAAGTGATGCAAGAAGACGGACCTAGAAAGTGTGTGTTGTGAACTTGCATAGGCGAGTTGTCAGAGATAAGTCAATTCGCATGTTGACCCTGTCAAGACCAAACCATGAGCAGCATGAGCAAACAAGCAGAGCATCAACATGCTGTCAGCATCAAAGGTGAGTACGTTGACCTTATTGGTTAAAGTTGCTATAATGGTCAACATCTGAACTTCTTTTTTTTCTTACTGTAGCAACTCAAAAGAATGAGTTCACTCTCATCCCCAAGATCATTAATGGAGGGATTGCTGGCATCATCGGTGTCACGTGTGTCTTCCCACTTGACCTTGTCAAGACCCGACTTCAAAATCAACAGGTGAGGGGATCTTCATCTCTCCTGTGCAGCGAAATTCTGGGGAAAATGCGATTCTTTTTCCTGATGGAACTTTCAAACACTTTTTGCTTTCTTCACTGCTGAGCTAACCTTGCCATCATGAAAGCCTAGAAGTGCACGTCCACTCCGGTAAGAGTATATGCATTGCACTTTCTGTAGCAAGCTTACGAAGGTAGAAAGGACAGGATGCACTGCCTACTGGGGTTAAACAGACATGGAGCGTGCAGATCTGAGCATTCCGGATCATGTGTACTCAGCAAAAAGTTTCGTCTTCAAAGGCAGACTTGAGCTCACATTGATGTACTACGCATGCATAATCTTGTCCTCCACGTGCACTGAGCATAACATTGGGATTGGGTGTCATTGATAATTGCGTCGGACCCTCAGTTCTCATGATGCAAGATTCTTTTCCTTTTTTTCTATACAGATTGGCCCAAATGGCGAGAAGATGTACTCCTCAATGGTGGACTGCTTCCGAAAGACACTTCGCTCGGAGGGATTCTTTGGCATGTACAGGGGTTCGGCAGTCAACATTTTGCTCATAACTCCGGAAAAGGTTTGGATTTATACCAAGCATTTGCTCGTTCATCCCCCTCTGTTGATACCCTTCCATTTACAGCTCTGGCAAACTTGTTTAACCATTGAGCAGGACGAGCGGAGCATGACATAAGAGTCACGTGGCCGAAGTTAGGGGCAGAAGAGAGGGGAAGGGTAGCAGTCGTTGTACATTAAGGAAATTCTTAAAGTATACCCACAGTTCCTAAGCATTTCCCATTTGTCATGTTCCGACTGTAGTAGAGAAAAAATATCCCACAGTGTAGTCATGAGCTGATGTAGGGCAATTTTAAACTGTTTAAACCTTTTCTTTAAATCTATCCTGCATACGTACATGCAACATTCAACACTGCTCATGCCATAACTCCAATTCGTATCTGACATTTTTCCATTTGTATAATGCAGGCCATCAAGCTGGCTGCAAATGACTACTTCCGTCACAAGTTTACCACGGTCGACAGGCGGCTGCCCCTGCAGAGGGAGATGATGGCTGGAGGCTGCGCTGGATTCTGTCAGATCGTGGTCACTACGCCGATGGAGCTACTGAAGATACAACTGCAGGTAGCTATGCTACGGTCATCACGGATGATGGGGTGCGTCACAGTGAAATACTTTCTTCAGGATGCTGGTCGCGTGGCAGCGTCACTGCGTGCTGCTGGGCGCTCTGCCGAGATTCCAAGAGTGAGCGCCATGGGTATCACTCGTCAGTTGCTTCAGACGAAAGGATTCTTGGGGTTGTATAAGGGCACTGGTGCCACCATGCTCAGAGATGTGTCCTTCTCCATTTGCTACTTCCCTCTCTTTGCCAACCTGAATGCCCTCGGGCCTAAGAAAGGACCCGGATCCACTGAGAGCGTCTTCTGGTGGTCTTTTCTCTCTGGGTGTGCTGCCGGGTCCATCTCTGCAGCGCTTGTCAACCCGGCTGATGTCGTCAAGACAAGACTGCAGGTGCGTAGTATTTGGCATTTCGTCCTTTAAAAAGCCTAACAGCCATTTTGTCACTTTGTCTTCCTCTAGGCACTGAACAAGGGCGTGGCAGAGGAGAGTTACTCAGGCATTGCTGATGCTTTTCGAAAGATCTTTTTGTACGAAGGCCCCAGTGCATTTTTAAAAGGTGCCCTTTGTCGCATGATTGTCATCGCCCCCCTCTTTGGTATCGCCCAAATGGTCTACTACTTTGGCATTGCTGAGTACCTCATGGGGATCGACAAGCCTGGAGTTAGTGACAACAGAAAATGCAAAGAAGAGGAATAGTTATGAGATCTCTATAATGTAGTCTACAATAACATGAAGTAGAAGCAGGAGCTTTGAGAAATAGCAAGTAGCATGTGTTGCGCTCGTCCATGTACACATATACAGTATGCTTCATTATGAAATGCGAATACGTCAAAGGGCGAATCCTGGGCACTCATTTTGACCTGTGAAAATTGGGACTTTCTCTGTGATAAACATTGTGTTAGATCCAATGAGAATGAAGGCATAGGTCCACAATTGAGCAAAAAGCAAAAGCGGGATGAATGCAAACAGAAACTATGTAGTCCAGTCTTCAAAATTCCAAGACGAGCAAAAACTTGAGACTGTTTGACCTCTTTTTCACCTCTGTAGCCCTCCTGACTGCTGAGAAATCAGCCTTTGTATACGGAGACTCATTTCTGAGACATTATATTATTTTTGACCTGTGCATTCATTGCTTCTGAGTGACCAACCCAACGTTTATCACAGATAGTCACCGTTCAATCTGGGTGTCCAGGAACCACCTATTTATGTCACTGCCTATCACAATGATGCGTACTGTACACAGCACAGCACGTTAAAGTTCATTGTAGCGCCAACATGACAAGAAACCATATGTCTCAAAGCTAAGTGCTTTTGCTACTGCACCCACAAAGCTAAAATTATCAATGCTTGTAGAACAGTCTCGCACCCCCCCAAGGGGACACTTGTTTATATTTTTCATATAGTGGGACAATATTTAAGTTATGGTCTTGTTTCTGCAGAGGAATAAATTGTATGCTACACTCCAGTTAACATCACAGCCATCAGTGATATGAGTACGAGAGGAAGCGCTGATGACGTGACAGCTGCACTGGTGAGTTCATTGTCCAGGCTACTTTGGTCGTTTTCGCTGCCATTGACGTCGTCGCCCTCTTCTTGAGGGGAATAGCACAATTCATTCATGTTCCTCTTGACGTCAGCGCACTTGAACTCTGCATCGAGGTATTCGTCCTCAGCGCAGTGACACTCCTCCAACTTGGCGGCCTTCTTCTGCCTCCTCAAGATGGAGAGGCTGTTCTTGCAGCGCTCCGTGCACAAGCGTCCCTTGAACATGGCCCTGTAGAGGAAAGGGACGGAATGTCATCTTCACAGAGAAGTGATTCAGGCACAAACACTTTTTTAGAGAGTAGGCATGTCTGATGTAACGAACAGTAGTCACAAGTAAATGGGGAACTTAAGGTTTGACTTAGTGAACTAAGTTTTGTCCCACTCATCACTATTTAACCAATCTGCAAACTATTGCAGCTGACCAAATGATAGCATACGCTAGTCCTGTTCCTGCCTGTACAGATGCAAAGAGATTACAATTTATGATCCAAGTCCAGTCATTTCAAACTCAACTGAAGACCCTTCTCAGGAATGGAATTGTTTCTCCCGAAGCTTCGTTGCTCGTCAGATTGGTGGGTACTTTGGCTACTTCAGAATACTTTCTTAAGCGTAAATAGAAGGAGCAATTCAAATCTTAACGGAATGAGAGACATGCGACACCACTAAGTCATGTACGATGATACACAATATACCTATGACCCCAGAGTGCGGCTGCTTTACTCGCACATTTGTTCTGTTTAAAAATTTCCACCATCAGTACCTGCAAAACAGATTATAAAACTCCAGGGCCTTTCCGCACTCGGCGTCCGAGAGACAGATCCACCTGGCCTCGGAGCATGAGACGATGGTGTCGCTCCTGGTCGCGTAGAGAACAGAGTCTCGACACGCCTGAATGAGCTGCTTGGTTTGGCGGCAGGCGTCGTCGGAGCACTGGCACTGTTAAGAAAAGGCAGTCTTGGATCAGTGCCTTGCACTGATCCCCCAATAGGTTCCATTTCAATGATCTGGGTTACCTCCATGAGGCTCTGTCCTTCCGGCGTGGACGTGAGGCCCACCAGGGTGTTCTTGCATCCTTCAGAGCACTCGTTGGTTTTGTTGTTGATGAGATCGCCGCATTCAATTAGGTAACTCTTGAGCGTGTTCCCGCACCCAGTACGATACGAACACTTCAGGCTGGCAAACTGACAAGTGATCTCTTCTTTCTGCAGGATACATTGATACATTGCATTCTGCGATACCAAAACACATCTACGTCGAGGCCAAGTCCATGTAGAAGTGGCATACGTACCTCGGTAGACTGGGATGGAGACGGCTTCTCGGCGAGCACCGTCTCCCGCGTCCGGACCAAGAGCACTAAGAGGCAGACGACGGCGCCACAGCCGTGAGGTCTCATCTTACGTCGACAGCACGCGAAGTGTCCTCCACGATTCCGGCATGATTGGATTTTGCCACCTCTGTCCTGTATCTCGCCAGCGCAGCGTTCGTTGGCAGAAGAATGTCTGTCGCCAGCCCTCCTTCCCCCCTGGGTCTAACCGCAGACGACGCCAACCGCTGCACTCCTGATCAAGTCACCTGATGCTGCTACGACGCACTACGACGCCCGTCTTGACTGTCCGCGGTCACCTAAACGAAAATAAGGAGGTCTTTGGAAGCGGAGGTTGCGTGACCCAAGAAGCTGCGCCGAGGGTTGTCTTATTCTGTCTGTTGTTGACCGGACTGATGACATTTGCCAAATATGAATTTTGGTGATAATAATTCATATGGGTAAGCAGGCGATCACTGGAGGGTCAAGTGATCCAAGGGTTTGATCGCGGTCGTCACATCGATGATGCTTGGCTTACATCAGTCTTTTACCTCCTTTCCCTTCTCGGCCGGCGCTCCGTGCTCCACATACGCCCTGAGCACACACGTGGCTGCCGTGGCGCTTGGAGGGGCGAGCGCAGCGCGTGTTTACTGCTCGCTGCCCTGAAGCTGCCTCATTTTCATGAAGTCCCTTCTCGTCCTACGGACAGTCGCCGTTCTCACTCCTCCTGGAACTCTCACGTTTGGGCCGGCAACGTCTGTTACTTCGCGGTGTCGTCACGTCCTCGCCCGCTTTCATCAGACGAGTTCCATCGCTCTTGCCGAAGGAGGTGACCCCAAGGAGAAGCGTCCGCCGCCCGTCTGGGGCAGCAAGAAGTTTACCGACCGTCACCGCCGTATCAAGGTCTCGTCACTCGACTTTGTGGGTCGACCGGAGGAAATGGATCCCGCCGTGGAAGCTCTGCTAGAGCCTCTCAGGGCCCTGGTCAAGGAGCAGGGAGACCTGGTTCGGGCGATGAAGGAAGAGGGGAAACCAGAGTTGGATGTCAAGAAGGCCGTGGCCGAGCTGAAGCTGAGGAAGAAAAACCTGGAGGATAAGGAACTGGAGTTGAGGTTCGTCCAACTCTTTTGAATACAGCACAGCTTTTGTCCCTGGTCCTGCACCATAAGTAGTGTGCCGTATGTGTAGCCCATGATTATTATGCGATGTTACTCTCTTCATAGACCCGCCGAGGCCTCCTTCGACAGGGCGAAGATGGAGGACCTGCTCAAGAGAAGATTCTTCTACGATCAGTCATTCGCCATCTATGGTGGAGTGGCAGGTCAGTACGACTTCGGGCCGATGGGCTGCGCTATGAAGGCAAACGTCCTTAACCTGTGGAGGTACTGTCAGTGTCTTGACATTTCTTCGGAACAGAATAATCTTATGTCCCGTCTGCAGGTTGTTCTTCGTACTGGAGGAGCAGATGTTAGAGGTGGACTGCACTATGCTTACCCCGGAGCCAGTACTGAAAGCTTCTGGCCACGTGGACAAGTTTGCCGATCTCATGGTGAAAGACATCAAGAACGGCGAGTGCTTTCGGCTTGACCATCTCATCAAGGCCCATCTTGAGAAAGTTAAGGCCGACAAAAAGACCAAAGATGAGACAAAGGCCCGCTGCGAAGACATCATTGTCCGCCTGGACAACTTTAACGCAGACGAAATGGCTGCCATCATGGCAGAGTTCGACATCAAATCTCCGCTGACTGGCAACGATCTTAGCCCGCCCTTAGAGTTCAATCTGATGTTCCAGACGCATATCGGCCCCACCGGTCTAGTCAAGGGATTTCTACGCCCGGAGACAGCTCAAGGCATCTTTGTCAACTTTAAGCGACTGCTGGAGTTCAACCAAGGCAAGCTACCCTTTGCTGCCGCCCAGATCGGAAACGCTTTCAGGTATTGAACAGCAGTCACAGCTTAACCCAGCAGCCATTTGTATGTTCTGACCAAGACTATGACGTACTCAGGAATGAAATATCTCCGCGAGCTGGTCTTCTGCGGGTCCGAGAGTTCTGCATGGCTGAGATTGAGCACTTTTGCGACCCGTCGGACAAAGACCACCCAAAGTTCGACAGCGTGAGAAACGTCGAGGTCTTCCTGTATTCCGCATGCAACCAAATGGAAGGCAAGTCGGTGTACAAGACCACCATCGGGGAGGCTGTGGACGGGGTAAGTCGACCGATCATTCTGGCCTCTTCAGTGCTCAGAACTGAGTCTGCTGTAATTCTACATGATCGTAAGTGGTGGTGTCTTGTATGTTTCTACATACTTCTCTCCATTTTTCCCTGGGTAAAAGAACTCCGAGAACTTCCAAAGCCTCGACACTGGGACCGACCTATTCTGCTTGGACCGATTTCTCAAAAACAGGTCCTATATCAGAGGCTTTCAGCCTTCCAAGGCCGATTTGACGGTGTTGGAGAAGCTGCAGGCGTCATTTCCGCCGTCCCTACCTGAACATCTTCAGAATGTCCGACGGTGGCGGACTCACGTTGAAAGCTTTTCCAAAACTGATGCCAATTCCTGGGATGATGTGGGTCAAAAAACTGATGCCAGTGTTGAAGACTTGGCCGTGACTTTTTTCGGCAGCGCTAAGCGAGCAAAGGCAGGTGTTGTCAGATACTCGGCCAAGGTGCCCGTTGTGTCCTGTTGTGGAATAGCTTTTGCAGGACAAAGCTGTGTGTGTTGACTCTTCCAAAAGTACCTGTACAAAGAATCGCTCATTGTATATGCATGCGGAACCTGGATGACGTCATGTATACACCTGAAGTGATTTCAGTATGGATGCATCTTTTTATTCGTTGAACTCTACTGACGCACATCTGATGATGAGTTACTTTACACCTGTTACTGCATAAGTTTATTTGCTACTTAGCTTTCTGCTTGCGATTGCTTGTGCGTCGTCTGCTGCACGTAGACGTACTTGATGTTTTTTAATCGATCACAAAAATTCTTCTTGAGCAGTAGAGGGGAGTTGGTAGGCATACCAGAGTGTCACGTAAGCCACGAGTGGCGCTGTCGTTTTCCCCGCAACAATGACCAGGAAGCAGCTCATGCCTTCCTGTGGCACCTGTTCAACTGTGAGCACTGGCGTGTACGTATACTCCTGCCGCGTTTTGGTCCTCACCCTGGGAGTAGCGTTATTTAGTGCTGAGTGCAGCGCCTCGGCCATTTCCTCATCACCAGCTCAAATGTGTTGCGCCTCCTTATTTCCATTCGACTACTCTATTATTTTGTAACTGTTGAGACAGGTGAGTTTTGAGGACCTTAGAATGCCTTGAGCGTGTGAGACCTGTACTGACAAATGTAGTACTGTCGAGTGTTGATGTTGTCGATCTTTGATATTACGCACAAGGACCGTTGTCTGATATGAAAAGGAATAATCATTGTTTCCATAGGGGACGATTGCCAATCAAACCCTCGGCTATTTCATCGCCCGGATTCAACTCTTCCTACTGCGCATCGGTGCCGACTCCTCGCGCCTGCGTTTCCGCCAGCACATGTCGAACGAGATGGCGCACTACGCCTGTGACTGTTGGGACGCCGAACTGCTCACCTCCTACGGATGGGTGGAGTGCGTGGGTTGCGCTGACAGATCTGCCTTTGATTTGTCGCAGCACGCCAAGGCTACAGGTGCGATCATGAATATTCTATATTTGCGCTATATCAAAAGTACACAGCTTCACTGCCCTTTCTTTGCCATAGGTGTAAAACTCATAGCAGAGAAGAAACTGTCGTCTCCGGTGGTTCTAGATGTTGTGGAAATTCTTCCCAACAAGGGCTCTCTAGGCAAAGCGTTTAAGAAAGATGCCAAGCTGGTGATGGACCACCTTGCTTCTCTGGAAGAGCCAGAGATTCTAGAGATAGAAAAGGTCCTGCTGAAGGGCGATGCCAGTTCCTCTTACGAACTTTCAGTCGGCGACAAGTCGTTTTCCTTGACCAAGGACATGTTGGATGGAGTGAAGAGGCGGCAAAAAACCATGCACGTCGCCGAGTTCACCCCGAGTGTGGTTGAGCCATCGTTCGGCATTGGTCGCATCATGTACGCCCTCTTTGAGCACAACTTTGCTGTGAGGAAAGATGACGATCAGAGGAGGTACTTCACGCTACCACCCGAGGTTGCTCCAGTCAAGTGCTCCGTGCTGCCGCTGTCTGGCAATGCGGAGTTCGTCCCCCTCGTAAAGGTGATCACCGTTTCTGAAAGTGTTCTATAGACGTCTATAAATCACTTACGATGAAAACTTTCTCATTGTGTAGAGGCTCTCGCGTACACTGACGGAGGCAGAGGTGTCGCACCGAGTGGATGACTCGTCAGGGTCCATCGGTCGTCGGTACTCTCGCACTGACGAGGTGGCCATCCCCTTCGGCATCTGCGTCGACTTTGACAGCCTCAAAGAACCCAACACTGCAACCGTCAGGGATAGAGATACAACGCTCCAAGTTCGGATGCCCGTCGAAGATATCCCGGGTGTCATCAAGGATCTGTCAGTCGGACGCACCACTTGGGCCCAGGTGTACGAGAAGTATCCGAAATTTGTACAACAGGAGAGCTCAAAATAAAGTACAGCACCATGCTGGGGAAGGGGATGGAGGTGCTTTTACCAATTAAAACGACCTACGTGTAATGTAGGAATGAGCGCATTGACCAATAGTTTCCAACAATCTGGCAAGTGGGGAATTTGTGGGTGCGGAGGCATCCGAGTCCTCTGTCGTGGCACTGAAGTGAAGTGCCATGCTGAAAAAGAGCGCATCTCTGGAGGAAAATGGTTTTCTCACCGACTTCAGAGCGTGTCCATGTCCTGTGCTCGTCAAAAGGACATCAACATAACGCCTCACTTGCTTCCAATCGCGGCATTTCCCTTGACGTCAAAGTCAAGCTAGGAGCCCTTCGTCATGGGGGTCATCAAGCCGAAGTCCATACTGCACAAACTGTGTCGAGAGCTTCAGCAATGGTACGCAAACCAAGGAAAGTAGCTGGGCAAGAGTTTTCACTTGAGGCTGCTGAGGAACCTGTCATCTGAATGCTCACCTGCTGAGGCCTCCTAAATGCACCACCTGCTACCTCTACCTTCTTGGATAACCAGTCTTTGTCACAGGCAGTAGTGCTGACAGCCCTGCCTGCCATTTGACTTAAGTATGCTTCTGTAATATGATATTGCTAATGTCATTCAGAAGCTCCAAATGGCCCGAAAAAAAAGAAGACTTTAATGTTGCCTCAGTCAGTCCAAGAGTTCCTGCACTGCAGTCCTTCCCGTCAGGTTTTTGCAGGAAGAACTAGATAGTATTTTGATGTGTACTTAAGATACTTAGATAGAAGACTGTTTGCAGTAGCTCGGTATTGTGTTTTGACTGCCCATTTTGACGCGCAAAAGACAGCACCCGGGAGAGAGGCTGGAGAGATTAATGTTGATGAAATTGGCTGAATTTTCTTGGGGGATCACACACCCTAAGACAGATAGTGGCTCACACATGTCCACTTGCTCAGTCGTCAGTGGTAGCGACTCCAGCCAAGGTCAGGCCCGAGATAGGGTTCCTGTTGTTTTCGTTGAAGTTCTTGATCTCTGCCCGGCGGAGCCACAGGATCAGGTAGAGTACAATGGTGACGCCATGTAGACTTCCCACCAACAGGAGAAGGGACGGAGGAAAGATGGGAAGCATCACATTGTACAGTTTCTTCATCAGGGGGCCGCTAATCGTGGGGGCGACCACTGAAATGATGGCCACTGCAGAAAAGATCTTCCCCACCTCATCGTTCGACACAAGCTTGGTTGAGAGAGCTCTGATCACAGCGAACTGGCAATAACCGAGGCTACTAAACATCCTGGTTATGTAGAAGTCTGCAAGAGATGGCCCATCATACTGTATTCTACACCTGACAGTATCTTCTAACCTGGCCAAGGATGAATTATAAATGCTGATGCGACGTTGCCAGCGGTGACGCAGATAGCTATCATGAAGCCAATGGATGTCTCATGAAGTTTCAGGACCTGGCCCAGAAGTGGCAACAGGACCAGCATTCCTATGATGCCTACAAATTGCTCAAAGACTGACAGATGGGCATATTGCGTGCCATCAAAGCCTGGGAACATCTAAAAAAGGAAGGCCTTCATGCCTTATCACGATGAAGTTCGTATGATGGAGTGGAACAATGGAGTTCCAACTGTACTCGCAGGTGGTTGTCTGAAATGTAGAAGTAGAGACATCACCTTGAGCATGAGGAGATACTTGACGTCCCAAATAGGTATGGCCAGCCAGAACATGGTGTAGACGACCAGGAGGATGTATATGTAGGCTCGGATGTTGCCACTCCGGCGTTTTGTGATGGTTGCCATGAACAGTTTGGCTGGGGTAGCGATGTATTTCTGAACTTTGGACTCCTGGCAAAAGAGTCCGTCAAACTGTGCTAAGCTATCCAGAGGACTGGTAATAGTGAACCTTTTTTTCTGCTTCAGGATCCTGATCTGTGCTCTGTTCGTCCTTGTTCTGTCCCTTGGACTCCTTGACGAAGAACCTCAGATAGATCACGGTAAATCCCACCAGGGCAGTTTGGCACCAATAGTTCCCCAAGTTACCCCAGTGCCTTTTGACCACGGGACTCAGAGAAGTCCCAATCAAAAGGCCAATCAGTTCCGCACCATCGAGCCTGCCGAGCCTATGTTCAAATAAGTTATAGCATTGTTGGTTGCTCACTCTTTTGTCCTGGCTGTGACAAGTGAGACCTCGTTGCCCTGCCTGAGTCGTCAGAGGTGTCCGAGCCAATGCTGTAGGTGCCCATGTAGTAGAGGGCGTCGCCGCCCATGATGTAGTACAGCCGGTCAAAGTGGAAGAAAAACATTGGAAGTTCTCTGTGCAGACATTTAGAAATGTCACTCGGGGATGGATGGCAAAGCTGCCGTCCATCAGAAGGACTCTGCTAGCTGACCTGATAAAGAAATAGTGCAAGATCTGGAGGACGGAGGCGATGAGGTGGCCCGTCAGGGGCAAGTACAGCAGTGGTTTCCGCCCGTACTTGTCGGACAGGGCTCCCGCAAAGATAGAGTAGACGAGGCCCGGGATGGCTGAGATGAAGCCGCCGTAAATCTTGAAGTGATTCACGGACTTCTGGACCTCATCCTCAACGCTGTCGTTGGCCTCTTCATGCAGGCTGTCGCAAACGCTCTCATTGTGCCCCAACCCAATGTTACACACCTTGGTTACGTACAGGGGGACCGAGTCATTGTGATGTACTCTGTGAACGTTGAAGCCGATGTCACCTTCCAAATCATTAGGTCCGTCTGGACTTCAGCACCCCAGATGAGGGAGACCCCGATGTAGAAGCTGAACATGACCGGCTCGACTGTAATGGAGGCCCAGAAGTCGTTTACCTCCCGGCGGATCCACTCAAGCAGAAGGACCCCATATCGCCAGCCCATTGTAGTCTTGAATTATGCAGTGGATAAGAGCAAACAATGGACATTTCCTTGGCTGTCCAAATGTTTGCCTTGTTGGTTTTTTTCTTGACGCAAAATCTCGTTTTCTAAGTCAAGTTTCTCGAGGAGATTCCGGATGTGTCACAAGTCCGACGGCTGCCTTAAGACACTCCCCCTTCCCTACAGCGCCAACATATAAAGAAGTCAAAAATATAGTCAGGCATTAGCGCCAAATTTATTAAGTCTGAAGTTATTGGCACGATCGCCACCTAGAGGAACCAGTTCTGCGGCATCAAGAAGCACATGATGGCGGAGTAGCCGTCGTTCGGATACCTGGAACAACAGGAGTGGAGTTTTTGTCGGAGGTTCTCCAGCTGATCCTGAACTACCTGTATGCGCAGTGATCCATCTTGGCCTGGTCCCTGTTGCACGAGGCCGGCTGCGAATGGGAGTGACTGCGGGAAGAATTTACGAGAGGAATTCCAAGGCATTCAGAGGAATTCCCTTGAAGAGGACAGAAAAAAATCAATGTTCCCAGTAAGGTATGGAATTTCACTACGCCCCCGCCCCCCTTGCAATTCCTCTTGTACGCACAAACCCTGAGACTCCTCGGGGCCTCTCGTAATAGGCCCGGCCTCCAGTGAAGTATGTGTAGCCGTTGGCGCCGCTCAAGCGATCTCCGGGGAAGAGGCAATCGGCGTACGCCTCACGCGCCAGCTTCTCCTTGGCGCATTCCCTGCGATTGACATTGGCGCAATTTCACTGAGATCTGCTTGTGTGTCTGGTTGAGTAACTTACCTTAGGTGGAATGGGTTGACGAAGCAGCCATTGATGTAGAAACTCTGACTGAACCAAAATCCACAGGGTTTGGCCGAGCAGACCCCAAGGAATGCCCAAAAGCACAAAATTGTAGTAGAAGTCATATTTTACTTCTTCTGCCTCTTACTTTACGGACCGCCGAGAAAAAAATATTGAAACTTGTATTAAAAACCTGAATTGACTCACCAAAATATACCAAAGGGAACGGCCGCACAAAGCCTCTCAATGATGGAACTATTTAGGTGACAATTTACATTGTGCAACTGGTCCTTCATCATATACCGATCCCCCTGAGGGAAGACGAACTGTTTATTCTACAGTTCTATACAAATATGCATGCAAATACTCGTGTAGATGACTGGTCAACTGTGTGTGGGGGGTGGGGTGCAGGTACATGGGCGAGAGTCGTTCTGCCGGTGCCATGGATGGGGTGAACTCCACCAACGCGCATAAGACGTACCCGACGATCCACACCCTCGACTACCGGGGCCCCTCGAAGTACGTGGTCTCGCTAGTTCAGTCCAATCCGCCACACAGGGCACACCCGCACAATTTGGTGAGAAAAGACGGTATGAGCAGTTAAAAATATGGAAAATCCTCTTTTTATTCGTCTTTAAGATCAAAAATCTCTGTTTCAGTTAAATTTGTTGAAATATTTTTAACCCCGGTTCCGTCTTCATTGCAACTACTTCTTTACTACAGGTCCAAAATATGAACCCACCTCATTGTGGCCAAATGAAAAGAAGCCCTACTAGGCCCAGTCACTGTGTCCAGCTGGGTCAGTTAACACCAAAGCAATGTCGTACTGAATATTACTACTTTTAGACACATAGTAACGATGCACATTGCGGTACTACAGTAACTGGAGCCAACTTAGACTGCACGATGAATATAAAATGACAAGTCCAAGGAGAATGCACATGAGGACACATTATAATAAAACGTACGATTTCTGGAATACAGGTATTTCATCGATTTCATAGTGTTGAATCACAATAGGTATTGTGGAGACGGAAGCAAGAATATGTCCCTCCCGACAGTACAAAAGGGGGAAATATTCCAAAACTCGCGCGCTCCAGTTAATAGAAGCACCTCCAGCCAGGTCTTCACAATGCATCCAGAGCAGCCATAAACTGTTGGAAAATTATGGAGGGATCTGGCCAAGTTTCTGCTGCAGCATCAGAATGATGGCAAGAATGCAATCAATGAAGCCGCATCACACTTTGACATTACCGGAATCCTCTTTTTGGAGCAGAGCAAAACAGAGCTAAGATCTGAACCAATGAACTGGACCGAAGGTTGCTGATTCCGCTCGCATTTCAGAAATGCTTGAATCACCTTGGTTTTTTTTCCCTGACGTGCCATGTATCACTTTTTTACTACCGACGGTTGTATATTGTTTGCAAAATCTATTATGTAGGTAAATCTATCACAGCCGCATGCACGTGTGTGTCCGTCCAGCTTTTGGGCGAGGGCCACGCGTTGAGCGCGAAATGCGAGGTGTCCACGAAGTGCGCGGTGGGAGACAGACCGACGGACAGACACTTATAGCACTTTACATTTTTGCTACTCTTCCTACTCAGCGAAGTGGGAAGCGCGTAAGCGTTGCATGTCTTAATTTGGCACATATCTCACCTCCTTCACTTACATGCTTGTGTACTTACATTACTTCCGGACGTGGCTTCTGTCGCTCTTTTGCGCTCCACGTCGGTGATGATGGGACTTGGTGATATCGCGGGACACCTGGTACAGGAACAACAAGGACCTGGACGTGACGGAGCGCGATTACCTCACCCCAGGCTCCTTGGACAAAGACTGCGAGCCGTCCTGTGTCAGAACGACTGGGCTGAACTAACTTTCTTCTAATTCATCTAATTTCTTCTTTCAGGAGCTCCCAAAGAGGACAGGGAGAGACTTCCATGCTTTCCTCCTATGCTATTTTCTCTGGATTCATTCCGTGTGAAGACCATTGGCGCTCAGAGCTCCATCCAATCGGTTCCTCCCACGTCCATGACCGAGAGATGGAGGCAAACAGAGAAACAACGTTCAATCACTCCAGGTTCCACTTGATTGACAACAGAGGCTGCCCGCACTCCGGTGGTGCAGGTACAGCTGCTCCGGCACGAAGTCCTCGAGAGAGAACAGTTGAGCAACGTTGTCATGGAAGCTTGTGCACGAGCAACTTCCGAAGAAGCCTTGGTTACATATGGTAGCTTGGCTCCCAGCTGCGATGCCCTCAGACACTTTGTGGTTTGACGAGTTTCGCAGTTTCTCTGTTATGGCCATTGTAAGCCAGACAAACAACGAAATTTGGGAAGAAAATGCTGCTATTGCCGCCATTTTATCCATTGTTTTTCTAGTTTTTCCCAATAGTTAGCCTAGAACCACTTCTAAGTCGTCGCCAAGCGCAGTCTCTGCAGTCAATGATGAGGTTACCTCACCCTTGTGGGAAGACCCTTGACGGTGACAACCATGACCTTGTCAGCATCGCCAACTTGATTCCAGATATTCCATTAGTGATGAGACAGAAGCAGCTACAGCCTTAGCTATAGCTACAGCTCGCTTGGAGGCGTCACACTAATGTGGATTCGTTGACAGTTGGGAGATGTCGGATCAAGTAATGTCAGATCAGGGTCGAATCGAGACCACGGGGGCTGAATCAGAGACCATTCTCAAAGCGTCAGTGATCTTACTAAGTAATTCGTCATACTAATCTTCTTCTCCCTCCATGTCATTATTAGCGTGATGTTTGGAATGCCTCAATAAAAAAATTTCGTGTATCAAGAATGTCGTCAGTTTTTTCTTATGGACTTTGTCCGATTGAGCAGATGCTTCGCCAGCTGATGCGTCATCCTCGACTTTCCGAGGTCTGACACTCTTCCTTGGGTTACCCTTGGACAAACTTACTCCTCTTGTTCCTGCTTCAGATCACAGGAAGTTACTTTAACCCGGAGTCGACTTATTCACTCCACTGATTTTGTTTGCTGGACTGTGAGCTTTTGCTGGAAGTCTCTCCAGGAGGAGCTGGCAAAATTCTGTCACGGATTCGGGGACTGGTGCAACAAGTCCAGCTGTGTCACAGACGCTTCTGAAGCGCCAAAAAATACAGTTTTCATGTCATTTTCACTCGCAAACACACGCGGAGAGAGTAAAAACAGTCGTGGCCAGAGACCAAGGGTCAATGGAGCGAGAAGAAAGAGAAAAGGTTTCACTGCAAGAACAGAGCCGAGGTAGTTCTGCTTCAATTATTTTTTGCGCTCTCACTGCGATTCCTTCTTTCTACCAGTCAATATTTTCAAGCTGCCGTCATACATTGGGACGACGAGCAGCGACTTCAGCTCGAACCTCGTCGGAAGAAATGCTCTACAGGGAGCTGGACCCTTGGACGTCCACGCATCCAGGACCAGAAGCTGCAGTGAAGATGGGGAATGACACATTGGAACCACTGTAGGAGGCAAATGAGGACTTTTGTCAGCCTGTTTAGACGTAGACACCATCACACGGTCACGACCACGCTGCACTTGGCCCGTCGACGCAGCTGCACGGCCACGATCGCGCTGCACTCGGCCGCCAACACGGTGACACGACCGGACGATGACAGGGCAACAGGGCGACTGCAGGAAAAAAAGACATAGCTGGCTCCACTGCTCATTGCTCTTCATTGTGTACATGGAACCCTAGTCAAATCTGGCTGTCGAGACTCGTCCGCACTCATGGCGACTTCTCCGGACTGCCGAGACTCATCCTCGCCCGTAGCGACTGAAGTCGCGCTGTCCGGATTGGCATTGGTGTCCAGATCGCCGACCTCGATGCGTTTTGGTTTGGCCGCGTTGATGTCGAAGTTTCACCCTGTCACTCTGACCTCCGCCACTGACCGTGTGGCTCATGAGGGTGCCAAATTTTGGTGGCTGTATTTTTTTTGGTCGAGCCTTAGGAATCCTGACCTCTACTTTACCACCCGGTCTCAGTACATAAAGTAGTTCTGTTCAAGACCTGCTTAGTATGAACGAAAATGAACAATCTGACGTAAAAAGTAAGTTTAACTTTTAAACTGTCAAGCTTTCCAACGATGTAAATAGAAGTTGTGTAGCTCCAGAATTAAGGAAGCTACAAAGGCTTCACATCAGTGCACAAGCTAATTACATTGACAAAATGGTCAGCGGTGCCATTAACATGCATAGTCATCCAAAGAAAACTAAGTCTGTGAATGCTGAGGCTTCGAGCCTCTCAAGTTGTGTAGCTGCTGTATTAAGGAAGTTATAATGAACGTATTTTCATTCATGCACAAGTACCTAACAGTTCTGTTTGACCAGGCAACAGTTGGAAAAGCAGGGCATGAGTCCACCAGTGTTTTTTCTCTGTGTGCCCTCACAACACCAAAGCATTCAATGTACATTTCCCAGTAGAGCCTTGTCAAAAATTGCCGGGTTTTTTGTTTCGCGTTGGGACTTTTGAACGACCCTGTAGTGCGTCTCCTCTCCTCCCTCCACGAGAGCTGTAAGGTCATGAAAGTTACCTGTTGATGACTTCAGTCATTAGTTGAATCGACTCCAATTGTTTAACGTTGGGCATCAAATTTTTGGACTCCAGTCATACGTGACTGAATTCTCCAAGCACGACGAGAAACCATTGACAGATCAAAATTTCTCCTTCGCACCACGCCACAGCGCGCACGCACTCAGGACATGAACGTGCGCAGGGTCATGTTCAACGAGGACTCGGACTTTGAGTTGTGCGGCATCCTTTAAGAGATGGGTGGTTTTTTTTTTTAAATTTGCTTCTACTTCCTTTTTTTGTCACATCATTGTTCGGAGGCATGCACGTGTATACTGAGGGGAGTCAAAAATGGTTGAGGCTAGTTGTGTACGGGATACTGATCTTGTTGGAGGCCTGATGCTGGATCAGGGTCCACACGCGTCCTCTCCAACACGTCTTGGACAGCAATGCACAACTTGAGGCACTTGCCAAAGGTGTTGAGAGCTTCCAAACTGAGGTTCCTGAAACACCCGGTACATGTTGTACCTGTCCGATGACTCGAAGTCTGTGCATGAAGTTAATCGACTAAAAAATGCGAGAGCCACAAATGGAACGACCCTTCGAATTTGAAAATATTGGGTACCTATTATCTTTATGTTCTTTTGTTCCTATTGTTTTATGGGTGAGAAAAAGCCTCCTCTATCCATCAAGCAGAGAGGAACCGCGCCTGAGCGATGGCCGCCAGTCACGCCAGAGAGCAGAATCTTGTCAAAACGGTAGCGACAGCAAAATGTGCAAAGAGGAAAAGAAGTTGTGCAGAAATTGCACACGCTTAAATATGGGACGCCCTTGTCTGGTTGTCACACGTACGTACCTATTTTTGGGTCATGAACAGATGGCCAATGGAGCCATCATCTCGTCCAAGGTCAATATCAAGAACTGTCTTTTTTGCACAATTCCAACGTGATGTTCTTCTGTCCACTTTTTCTACCAAAGAAGATCAGGCTGAAGTTGTGGCTGAGTCGATAACACCTCACCCCAGACAGGTACGTCCGCGCGTGTGGAGTGCACTCGGGCCGACCAAGCGCGCGCAAGCCAAGCCTCAGTTTGCGGGAGGGAGTGGAGACGTCGGTTCGGTGGCTTTTAAGCCGCCACATAACTTACCGAGAGAGGATCGACTGAGTGTATATGAAGGTGTATACACAGACCCTGCTGGATTTTTGTTTCTCTCATCACGTTGCTTAACAAGAAGCAATCGTCCGCTGTCTTCACAGACGTTTCTCCGGACAAAAACATAGGCCCTCGAGCTAGTGAGGACCCTGTGGGCCCGGTAGGCCTTCTGGCAACAAGAGGAGGCCTGACTGAGAAAAATGAAGTGTTTTCTCGCGGCCACGTTGTAGAAGAGGTTCTCATTACAAATCTGACCTGGTCGATGGCGAACATGGCCCAGCCAACAGAGGAAGAAGTGTCCGGTCAATATCCTGATGGTGCTCATGAGATTCCGTTCTACGTCCATGGAGCTCAGAAGTGGGTGTCAGGGATCACCTATGATACTACCTGCAGCAATGTCCTCGACTCCCTCATAGTGGCCGCCAGCGGCAAGAGCGGTGACGGCAGCAACAGGTTGAGGGGTTGCTACGTTCTGGTGGAGCAGTGGCGGGGTGTGGAGCGGCAGCTCTCGCTGTCATCCCACATTCTCAAGCTGTGGCTGGCGTGGGGCGATGAACGGCAGCATGTCAAGTTTGTCGTCAAGAAGATTCGCCGGGACATCCAGGAGAAGAGTGACTCTTGGTCCTCCAACTGCCACAGAAGACGGCGAAGGGGCTGCCAAGGTTGCAACTTCACCTCCAGCAACACCGTGCACCCCAAGAAGGTGGCGGCAGCCGTGGCCAAGTTGTCAACGAAAGATACCAAGAGACTATCTCAGGGCCAACTGATGGACATGATGAAGGAGTTGATGGTTCAGGGCAGGTACATCTGCCAAGAGATCACAAAACTTGAGGCCAGCACCAGCAAAAAAAGCCCCAGTCAACAACAATCACTTTCAACTTCAAAAGGAGAACATGATGAATCCACTGGGGAGGACGAAGCCATTGAGGCAGAGCTGGAGAAGACACGATCTCTGGCCTCTCAATTGGTCAGGTTGGTGGCATTAAATGAAGAACTCCATCGGGTGGAGACCAGGCAGCACCTGCTGGATTCTAACGTGCAGTCCTTGCTCATGGCCATGCCCAATAGTAATAAGCGCGGCAAAGAAGACACAGAAGCCACCAACAAATATGAGGAAGAAGCAGCCAAAATAATGTCGGAGGTATCGGCCCTCAGATCTGGAAATAAGCTATCAACAGAGGTGATTGCTCATAACGATGAGGCTCTGAGGACCCTGCAGACACGCCTGAACGCAGCTCAGGACATGGTCAAGAAGCTGGAGTACGACGTCAACGTGGTAGAGAAGGAGGGAAGGAAATTGAACAACCAACTGGGTAGGGTCCGCCAACTCGACATCCCCGAAGGTTCAACCTTGCTTGACGACGACCAAGTTGTGCACAGACCGACAGAGGACATCTACAATGAGTTGAAGGCTCTGCAGAGGGAGATCGCAGCCAAGGAAGAGTCAATTCAGATTGTAACAGTGCCTCCATCTATGTCCTCAGAAGATATGATGACACTTTTCGACTCACAAACCGTGACAACGGCCCAGACCATGGCTAATGTCAGTCTTGAGGGGTGCTCCTTTTCTTCGGGGGCCTCGAGTGGCGCGGAATCGTCGTACCAGGCGCCAGAGCTCATTCTTGGCAAGAAGAGGTCGTCCATCACCAAGATGAGTAACGGCACCAACGTGGCCGCAGCCGCGGCAGCCACCACAGCCGCGGCAGCCGCTGACATTGACACCAACTCGGACACCGGACTGAGTTCTCTTCACTCGAGCGGCGAAGAAGAAGCTGCTGTCGTCATCAATGCCTATGACAGAGGGACACTCGTGTAAAAAAAAAAATAGTGTGATTTTAGTGAGTCTGGTCAAGTGGGTACTTTTCCACTGTGGTTTCAGGTGGTTTCTTTGCTTTCTCATGGACACATTTTAAGGAAACTTTCCACACAATCTTTTTGCATTCCTGATGCTCGCAGGGCCCAAAAAGAAAGAAAATACGTAGGAATTGATACTCATTTCCCTATTGTGTAGCCTTGTCTCACTGTTGTTGGATGTCGCTGTTCTGTAGATTCAGTTAACACAGCAGAACAATCGACCAAAGACCGCTTTGGTGTGTGAAATCGGCTGTGAACCACCGTGATAGGTGTGTGTACGAATATCATTAGTTTGTCTAAATAAATCGCTTATGCACAGCCATTTATACCGATCCACGGTGCGTAACTACTGAGTCCTTCTTTTAAAGCCAGCGTCCTCCTGTGTATGTTAAACATACCATTTGGATGCTGTAGACGCTGGCCAAGTGTACGGAGTCCGCTGTAAAAAGAATCCCTACACAGTTGGGAATATATTTGGCAATGCCAGCACTTGAATTTGAAGTTCGCGCCCTGAATAAGATTTCCTTGTGAGATTCAAAGGATTTTTGCAGTCAAAGTAGCATTCAAATCAATCAGTAGGTTCGCATTGAATTTTGTGCCCATGGAAAATGATGGTGTGCAATTTTGTAATTTGGCCGAAGACAAAATCAAGGTGATGGCAAAGGACTTCAGCATGGGCAGGATGACAGTCTTCATGGCCAAGAGGATTGTTGAAGAGACCAGTGGGTTCTCTGAGATGAAGTTTCTTACCAGAGGGTTGTGGTCCAAGGACTTCTGACCACCCTCGAGCCCCAACCTGAACACCCCCGGACTTCTGTGTGTGGACATGCATTGAGGAGAGGCTCTGCTCCATGGCCTACTCAAACATCACGTCTCTGAAGTTGGTTGTGGATGACACATGGACAACCTTGCACCCGGCCAAGGTCGTGGCAGCCTGCAGAAGCTTTAGGAAGTTTCTGGAGACTTGCATCAAAGCTGAAGAGCCTATATTTAAGAAATGAGATGGAAACCTAGTCTAACTTGAAATAAACTAGGTTCGCGGACGTGTTGTTGGTGAAGTAGACCTTCCTGAAGTTGCAGTTCATCTGTGCAGTGGCTTCCCAGGTGGACAATTTGCCACGATCAAAATTTGAGAACATTTATCAGAGCAGAGAAAAATATCCCCGTTGAATCGGACTTCCCGCTATGCAAGCCAAAGTCCCATCGAGTGACAGAAACCACTTTGAAGTCAGCTTAATGTTTGCTTGGCCGCAGTCTTCTGTGACAGGTCCTCCTGTGTGAAATCAACCAACTTTGCCATGCCAGGAAGTAAAAAGTCACGATCTTTTTTGTCCCAGCCACAGAGAGAGCGAGAGAGCATGGGTAAGAAGTTCAAAGACTCAGTCGCTTCCTGGCTCCGTCCGTGTAGAGAAGTGTTGCTGTGTGGAGCTGCTCTTCTCATGCTTGAATGACTGTGGCGCTAATTAATGGCTGCTGCTACTCAAGCCAGCGGTTCTTTTGTCTCTCTGCGCGCGTGCGTGTGCTGTACCGAGTGTGTGGGTGTGTGCGCGCGCGTGTGCGTGAGCTTTGTCATCGATATGTTGGTGCGTGCATGCAGTGGAAGCGCATTAGACTGACTGCAGCTTCCGTTAGAAGACTCTGCACGCAGTCCACAGTTAGTCACATAGCATTGTGGTCATCTGTTGACTTTGATCGCTCGTGTTAGGTTAGGAGATTCGCTAAAATCCTTCATTGGGAGCAAATATGGTTCATGTTTAGGAAAATTTTCGTTCTGAACTCACATTCTTAAGCTGGTTTTTGAGCGGAAGTCAAAATAACGTATGACACCGTACTAAAAGCGAGTGTTCGGAAACTTTTGGTTTCCAGGCCTTGTTGGTAAACGGTAGCCAATAGTGATGGGTCGAGGCGAGAAAAGCTGAATCGGGCTCAACTATGGATATCGGACTTTTGACTGCAATCCCGACTTTCAACGACTCCGGTCGTGATCAGTCCGACATCACCAGCAGCAAGGAAAGCAAAATCCCAACGAGTAGATTTGGCGATTCCAATACATTATGATGTATAGGAAATACATCATACGTACATTCGTCACCTTCCCCCAGGTAGTATCCAGGCAAACAAACGAACGTTTATTCGTTTGTTCTTTCGTTCGTCTGTATGTGTACATTTGCACTATGTCGTTACTCTGTATGAACTCACCATAGGTGTTTTCCCTGGTGTCGTATGCAGGGGTTACTTACTGAGCCTCCTGCGTGACAGATGCATAGACGGAAAGATGCACTGACGGACGAAGACAGACTTCTTGCTTCATATTTAAGATTCCAACTATTTCTCTAGTATTTTGTGAGGAATTCTTGAAACCTGGCACTGACCGAAATGACAAGGAGAAATGCCAAAGAAGCACATGTTTCCTTGAGGAATCTACTCCACGATAAGGTAAAGCCCGTTTCACTATTGTCATCTGCATATATATTAAAGGCCAGACCCACATGCACGTGTCCGTCCGCGGGAGATTTCTGCCAGTTCGCGGGTTTTGCACGGCTCCTCAGGCTCAGTGGATTATGCCGGGGAGTCCACATGAAATTGTACACTCAGACATGGAACTGGTACAGAAATGGAACAAAGTAGATGCCTAAGTACTAAACAGTGGTGTCGATTGATAGGTAATGGTTAGAATTATCTATTCAGCTGCAACACTTGAAACTGTCCAAAGCCTTCACGCAACTGTGTGATATAACCCAAAAATACTGCTACTGAGTGCAATGCAATGTGGAACCCCCTGTGTTTCACAGTACCGGTACGTTTCAGTAAAAAGGTCCTTGCCATCACTTTCTCAAGATCATTACTTTCTCAAGGTCATCACTTCACTCTCATATCACACAAGTGTTAAAATAGCGGCCAAGTAACTTCGTCCACGTAAATAAATGTAGCTGTCAAAGAATGCATTGCAGTATGAGTTCATCATCCCTCCAGCTCGGGGGCAGAGATCCTCCCAAAGGCCATCTTGACTTTGGCCGAATTGCGCTGAAAAGTAGAGTAGGTGATGCACTCTTCAAGATGTACTCCAAAGAAATCCACATTTACTGTACCTGGGAAACTTTGCGCATGCGGCTCACTTCGTTGGCAAAAGTGTTGGGTGATTCCAGTGAAAGGACCGGATTTTCCTCCACATTTTTCTTCCTTGCTCGCAGGTTGTACCTGTGTGTCACGGATGCAGAAGGAGTTGCACTTCTCTCCCTCTGCTTTCTTGAGATAGAAGACGGAGTAGATGACAAGACATTTACAATGGCCTCTTGGGCATAGTAAAAGGGCTCTTGGCCACCAACTCTCTTGGGTGACGACTGGCGTGAATTTATAGCCGAGACGAAGTTGACTTCAGTATCAGTTATCTCGTCCTCAGTGCTGGACCCATCAGACGGAAACTTTTCTTGATCAGCAGTTGCCAACCAAGTGCGATCTGTCTGAGTGGAGTTGAAACTGCATGTGTCGTCATCAGAAGAAGAGTCATCGTCATCAGCAACTACGCCGCTATCAGAGACGACCATCACATCTTTCATCCCATCAATCAAGTCAAGTCGATTTCTAGGTGGGTCCTCTTTGTGTGACTTAGAAGTCAGCTGAACCATCTCCATCTTGTGCTTTAAATCAGCATTCTGGCGGTAAATGTCCTCAAGCAGCTTGTTGTTCACTTTGTCATAGTCGACAAAGGTGTAGGCAAAGTAGCCAGTGACAAGGAAACATGCAGTGAGGGTGAGCTTGCGACATAACCACATACGGAAGTAGATGGTCTCAGGAAGTTTGTCACTCGTGACATCAGCATCCGGAAGGCTGGAATCACATACAAAGCGCTCAAGGATGAAGTTCACTGACAAGAGAAAGTACAGCCAGAGCCTGGCATCTGATGTTCGACGGGTGGCAGTCACAAGGTAGACCACGACCAGACAGACTCCATAAAAGATGACAGTGTAGAGCCATGATACCTCGCTGACGACGAGATTCTGAAGCTTGCTCACGCGATCAAACACCTCGAAGATGAGCGTGCGCTGCTCATTTGTAGATGCCTTGAACTGGGGAATGAAGGGGGGGATGCATTCACACTGTGCTAAGTATGAAAATACGGATAGAACTAACTCACCTCTGACAAAACTTCCCTGATGTTGCTCTTGCTTGTCTCTATAGCATTTCCCAAAGCATATCCGTCCTCCACGATTTGCCTCTGGTACTCCATGGTTTTCTTCTGTGCTTGTGCCAGCCTATCCTGTGCGGCTGCTGACTCCGCCATGGTCTTGACGACGTGAGCAGAAGTGGAGGCAAGCTCCTCTACCGTGGAACGAGTTGCCTCCTGCCAGGCTTGGCCCCTCAAGAACTGACACATGTTGTGGGTGTGCTAAAACAGCAAGGGGACAGCCTTAAGCATCATGCTGTGAGCACAGTTGTTACGCAAGCACTATCAATTAACTTCATGGTATCTCGATAACTCTCTCTTACGGTGAAGAAGGTGGTGAAAGCATTGAAGGCATTGGTGCCCATGTTGTGCACGCAATCCGACACCTTCTTGCCTCTGGGACATGGGTGTCCCGCCATGCCCGCCTTCGCCAGGAAGCAGTTGGCAAAAAGCAGGGCCAATCGAGCCTGCTCGTCGTCGGTGAGCCTGGAGCAGCCATTCTCCAGTTCCGTCAGTGCCTCGGTCCAACAGCCGCCGAACTTGGGCGAGCGCGCGTCCCTCGTCACGGACTCCAGCTGGCGTCTTCCTTCCTCCATGGCGGCCGTCGTGACCGTTTCTTCCGGCACAGATGATTCTCCTGCTCCCGCTCCGACCGTCAACGACAAGATCACCACGGCCACGAGGTTGACCACGGACGCCGCCATGCCTGTCAAGGCAAACGTTTTTGCTCTCCCGCTCACGATTCAGGCACTCAGTGGTATTTTGATTTCGAATCGAGCTGCTGCCGGAGCTAAGAGAATAAAGGAAGGAAGGTCGACTTCTTTAGCTCGGTGTTGCTGTCGCAGTGCTGCTAGGAACATAGATATCTTGCACTATACATCATTGATGTCACCTAACTAAAATAGAAGATCACAGTCTGGTCACACTAGAACATGAGCGTTCCAAAAAGCACTGGCAGCACCGAACTAAAGAAGTACGGCCGTGTAAAGAAGATATGAGCAGAACATTGCTCACATCATCACGGTCTCAAGGGGAAGGCTTATGGCAACTCTGATTGTCCGCCAAGTGTAAACAAAAACATTGGAAGAAGCAACTTCTGTTTTGGGGGAAAAGACAGAGAAGATCTTGGTCGCCGGGATGGACGAACAGGCATGCCCGAAGTGCAAGACGACCACGTACCGCAACCCTCAGATGAGGCTGCTTGTCAACGTCTGCGGCCACAACCTCTGCGAGAGCTGCGTCGAACTGTTGTTCGTGAAAGGCAAGTTTCCCTTTAGAAGTACAGCGACTGCAGTGGGAACTGTGGGACCCTAAAGCTTTTGATTTTGCCAGCCTCAAAAAATGTTCCGTCAAAGGAAAGTCACTTCCAATACCGAAAGTTATCAATTGAATTGTTGTGCAACAAGGGACAAATTGTAAGTGGACAAGATGAACTTCCCGACTGCAAGGTGTCCAAAGAGTCGCACTTGCAACTTCAACATTGCTTCGAGATTGATGCGTTTCTTCTTGAGATCTTTTGTGCTGTAAGATTCTGGACAGACTTTTTAATGACATCGTAGACACCCACTAGCAGAACAAAGTATTTCTGATCAATCCCGAGGTCCTGTGGATCCAGAAGACCAGACCCCGTCTTTCCTTCCACCACTTTCTCATATTTGTCGTGGTAAAACTTCTTGGACACCTTGTGACATAAAAACGGCATCATGTTGGTGTCCCTGATCTGTCCAACAACCTTGCATTAATCCTGTCTTCCAACAGGATCCGGCTCTTGTCCGGAGTGTGGGATCGCGCTCAGGAGAAACAACTTCCGTTTCCAGTTCTTCGAGGATGCCTCCATCGACAAGGCCGTGAGTCCAGAGTCAGTCAGTTGAGTGAGAGGGGATGGAAAAAAAAGTTCTGATATAATTCAAGGTGGATATCCGTAAGCGGGTCCTCCGGGACTTCAACCTCAAGGAGGAAGACTTTGGCACGCTCCGCGAGTACAACGACTACCTGGAGATGGTGGAGGACATCATCTTCAACCTTGTCAACGACATTGACGTGCAGGAGACCAACAGGAGAATCGCAGTATACAAGCAGAAGAATAAGGACCAGATTGCAAAGGTGATAGTGATGAGGTAGCCCTGGGGTGAAGCCTTTCTTAGGTATATGTAGGCATACAGGGTGAGCAAAGATACGTTTGCCCCTTGTTTCCAAGGTGGCAAGACGACATTGTGGATCCTCTTTCTCCATCCTGTGTTTACGCAGACCCAAAGAGTCAGACAAGGTTACTTGCAATCCATGTCAAAAAGGGAAACAACCGTTCAATCTCGTTAGTCAACCCTGTATTTTTTTGTGTGTACAGGGTGAAGCATGAAGAGTAATTGCAACCCATTTCAAAGGGGGAAAACAGCATAGCAAAACTGCTTAATCCTCGTTGTCGTCCTGAGCGTATACAGGGTGGACCAAGATAGAGCTGCGACTAATTATTTGGAGGTGGAAAATAATAACCCAAATTAGCCTAGGCCGCCTTGTACCATGCTTTACCAGCTGTAGCGACTGCTTTCTGGTCTACAGAACCGTCACCGCATGAGTCACGAAGCTCTGGAGCTGGAAGGAATCATCCTGGAGGAGTCTCGCGTGGGTGGCGAACGCCAGCGCCAGGCAGAACTCGAGCAGCGCACGGAGAAAGAGTTGAAGGAGGCTCGCAAAGAGAAGCTCATCGACGACCTCATGTTCTCTGACTGTAATGCCTCGGACATCGTCAACAAGCACGCTGAGGAGCAGCGGGAGGTCGAGGAGGAGCGGAACAAGAGGTGGGTCCTGGAACTGATGTCAACTACAGGGCAAATCAAAAAGTAGATTAGAGCCGAGGCTTCTAAGCCCGTGAAGTGATTAAAAACGTAGTGGTAGGTCGAGCTTGATAGAGCTGCCAATATTTGTTCCTGAGCTCTATGCCGAGTGGATAAAATTGTGAAATTTTCTTTTTTAGCCGTAATTTAGTCATTTTACACTTAGCTCCGAGTAATGGTTTTTTAATCTCCTCCTTCACCATTGACTCACCCTACTTTTACGGGGTCACTTGACTGACGTTGTATTGTGTCTCAGGATTAAATTCTCCACGGGTCTGGACGTCCGAACCCGAGGCAACGCAGAGACGGCTGTGCTGGTGGAGGGTGAGGCTTTCACCTACGATAGACCTGATCCTGTCCGGGAGGGCCCACCTTTGCCTACCAACGTGGAGCAAATGTCGGTCAAGCACATTAAGGCCTCCAGCGTTCAAGACAGAGCGGGTGGGTACAAGGAGCAGATCCCCTGCCTCAGGGCATTGCAGGAGGCCATGGACGGCCTCTTCTTTCCTCTTGTTGGTACCTGAACGTATATGCCGGCTTCATTGCGAGGATGCAAATATATATATATATGAAGTGTGTAATTAATATAATTCGTAGATTAGTGAATCTAAGATTGGGCAAGTCAATCATGACGGACCTGAGCTGATCATGCATTGGCAGAGATATCCAGTTTATGCTAACTTATGCGCTCGCTATATACTTTATACGTGGCCACGCCCTTGGAGACCGTGTTACTTAAGGACCCTGGGGTGGGGGACCGAGAGATCTCCCAGACGGCTCAACCCTCATTGTTGCCTATTTAGGATGTCCTGTGTCAATCGCGCTTGGTACAGAAAATGTTCTTCCTGAGGATCAATCTCTCGCTACAACTTTTGTCTGCACCGCGGCAGCAGCAACCCTACGGATGGGTCGTGAGTTCGTTTGCGTGCAAGTGACGCTCCTGTAGTCGCAGAGAGGAGTTTCATTCATCTGCGCGATGCTGAACGTATGCAGTCGATATGCAGCACGCACGTATGTACTGTACATAAAGTCGCAGCAGTAGCAAGCATCCATTCAGGTGGTAGGTGGGTTCATGCCATGACACGTGATCCTCGTAGGAAGAGGAGTTCTAATTCACAAATTTTTAGTACATGTGCTCCCCTGCAGCCTGCGCCATGTAGTTGGTGTCAATCAGATCTTGAAATGCCTTTTTCTTGTCGTCGAGGGGGCCAAGTTGACCACCTCCGTGATAAGATAAAGGCGTTGAAACGTGTGCGGAACTGGCAGGAGATATCTTTTTGTTCACTGCTGTTGTCCGAGCCTCGGGACTTTGACGAAATGGTAGCCTAATATGCACAGCACGTGAAGAGATCGCAGTCGACTTACGAGCACGTTGTGTAATCACACCACTTCCTGTGCGTGCTGGCACTATCAATTCTGAAGAGTTTGTGTCGGATACTAGTTGCTTTGACAGCGAAATTCGATCCTGTGTGCACAGGAGGGACAGCTCGGACGCAGCACCGATCTCCAGCTTCCTCTCCTCCGGCTGCTGTAGGCCATACTACTTTTGCATTCCCCAGCGAACTCATCGGTCATGCCGTTGTACCTCCGTCGCGTCGAGCCCGTCTGCGTCGGCCGCTCCGTCGGCCCGGACCTGAGGGCGGTGTCGCAGCTCCTAGGGTCTCAGGAGGAGGCGGCCAACAGGTAGACAGTGACTGTCTGTGCATTTGAGGTGATCTGCGAGTAACCCGTACACGATGCGCACAGAACCCTGGCCAACATCATCCGGCAGCTGGCAAGTCTTGGAGGACACGCCAATGACATCTTTGGTGAATGAGACTATCTAAAGTATTTAAAATGGACGCCGACTAAATAGGGATGTTGGTGTAGGCACTCTTGAAGCTGAGGCGGAGGCGCTTATTGCGCGCACTCATACCCTAGACAAGCGAGTCACCCATCTCTCCGCAAAAGTAGAGGTGAGTGAAGACACCGATTCTCGTCTCCGGATTTGTCATTGCTCTTTTCGACCAGAGCGCCAACATCTCGGACGACCTCTCCTCTGCCGCACGGATGGATGACCTTTTGGAGAACAGAGACAGCGCAGGGGTAAAGGCCACGCAGCAGTTCTTGGCGGAGTCGGCCGAATGGCGGTCGGCCGATGAGACAGACACCGGGTTCTTTACCCCTGAATCGAGGCCAAAAGCAGTTCAGGACATGTACCTCAAGTGCGACCAAATGCCCAGGCTGGAAATCATGCAGGTGTGTCCTTTTTTCACCCAGTGGCCTTCCGCAAGTCGAACTTCACAAAGTTGTACAGAACTCCCCCATACTTTGCATACAATGCGTACAATCATTATGTTTAGTCACTACTTAGTATATTGACACTGGTATACATTTCGCACTGGAGACAGACATAATTCCTCTTTGCCAATGGCTTATTTCATGCTAAGGCGTACCGTAACGACGACTTGGATTGCCGAAAGCAGTACAGCGACCCCGAGATGTTCTTCATGATCTGGCGTGCCGGTGCCCTCGAGGCGGCCAAGAGACAGCGCAAGGAGACAAGGTTGACCAATGACTGGCCAAAGTACAATTGATTGACTTATTACTAATTACTAATCATGTGGGCCGTCTCCAGAGTCCGACGAAGGCAGAAGAAGGGGGAAACTACTGGAGGCAGGAAGAAGGTTCAAGTGGGCAAGATCGTCACCAAGGCCGTGAGTGCATGTACCCGAACAGAGAGTTTGTGCCCGCGGACATGTGCACGATGTTTCTTGAACAGGACAAAATACGTGAGCGCGAGGCTCTGGCTGGGAACATTACGCTTGCTCGACGCAAGAAAAGCTCGGGGGCCGTTGTGTCCTTTGCCGACGGCGCTCCCCCGGACGACCACAGCAAGCAAGGGAGTCCAAAGAGTCCGGTGCCACAGAAGCCAGACCGTAAGTCCAAGCAGCTGCTGCAGGGATCGACCTCAAGGGTTCAAAGCATGCCTCCGCCGCCTCCGCTGGAGATGCTTCTTCAGGAAGACGTTAGTTTGGAGAACTGTTATGAAATCGACGATTTTCCGTCGCCCCCACCACTCGAGCAGCTCACGGAAAGTGACACGACATACCCGCCACCGTCCTCGCGGACAGCTCCAATGTCGCCAGTGCGGCGTGCTCCGCCGCCGCCGTCAATGGAGGAGGAGGCGTCACTCCCGACACCACCGGCTTTTGCGACACAGACATCTACGGATGCGCCGCCGCCACCGCCGCCGCCATCTTTCCCCCCACCTTTGGACTCTAGTCTTGCTCCTGCACCGGCACCGCCGCCACCGCCACCGCCGCCACCGGCACCCTGTGCGCCACTGGTACTAGAGAATGCTGGTTCTCAGTCCAGCATTAACACTTATGAGAGCATCAAGGTGGGCTTGCTGCAGCAGTGTGAGAGCACAACTTTGTCCTAACTACACTTACTTGCGTAGTAGTAAACACAGCCTGCATAACCTAAGCTGAATTTTGCGTAGCAGAGTGCCAACATAGAGGATGACGAACCCGATCGGTCGACATTGTTGAAGCAGATCCAACAAGGAGCCCAGCTCAAAAAGGTTTGTGCTAACTCACACTGTACAGTCATGCACGAACGATCAGCTTCACAAAACCCCACTGCCATCAGGTGGCAGACATGCCGAAGCCGAAGCCCGTGGATGAACGGAGCGACTTGCTCCGGCAGATACGCGAGGGAAAGCAGCTGAGAAAGGTGCATAAGTTACGCCGTGCATAACGGCTGGAACATAAGGCAATAATGCAATTTTATATGTTCTCGCTTAACGCCCGATGTTCTTACATCCTCAGGTAAAGGTTGGCGAGCTCTCTCGTGAAGCACGCACGCAAAAACGTAACATGAACAACGTGGCCGGTGTGTTGGCCGCCGTCATGGAGGAGAGGTTCGGCAAGGTTGCCGGCTCGGACTCAGAGTCCGACGACGACGATGACGAAGACTTTTCAGACTCGTGGTCGGACTCGTGGTCGGACTCGTGGTCAGACTAGATTGTATGTGCGTACGCTCCAGAATCCAGAGATTTCTGATAAGGATGTCGACATCTCGCTATGGTTTATTTCAATTATACGTACCATGCTTATTGAGCCCCCCAACTGACAAACGTTGTTAATGTGCGGCAGCCGTCATCCATAGCATGACTTTCTTAACTACACCATTGAAGAGAGAATATCTACCAATAGACTCTTACACTAGCGTACCGTACCAAAGGTACGTCAATATACGTGCTGATCAAGCCACGAATGCTTTTTCGTCGAGCTCCTGCTTGCCGATGAAGCCCTCATAGTTGTTAAGAGTTTTCTCGGTGATCTGCCGAATACTCTCATCAGTGTAGAACGCCACGTGACTAGAGATGATGACATTGTGCATCTCGGACATCTCTTTCAGATCTGGAAAGTCTTCAAATCCTTTCTCGCTCATGTCCTTGAAGATAAAGGCTTTTTCTCCTTCAAAGACGTCTAGTGCACACCCAAATATGCGCTTATCACGCAGAGCTTGCAGGAGGTCGGGTGTGTTGACGATCTCCCCGCGGGATGTATTGATGAGAATGACGTGCTTCTTCATCTTGCTGATGGTGTCCTTGTTGATCAAGTGATGAGTGTCTGGCAGCAGCGGAACGTGGATGGAGATGAAGTTGGAGTTGGCTAGGAGATATTCAAGCTCCACGTACTCGGCGTTGGGGATTGTCTTGATCCAGTCCTTGGACGGGTAGGCGTCAAAGCAGAGGACTTTGTTGACCAAACCGGCGATCTTCTGAACGGTTTTTTTGCCAATCAAGCCGGTACCGATGATTCCAACCTGTGCAGCAAAATGCACGTAAGTACATGAGCTAATACACCACTATATATGAATGAAGCGTAAAAACAATCGTGATACCGTCTTATCCTCAAGCAAGATGCATTGCAGACCGCCGATGGTAAAGTCAGCGTCCTTGGTCTGTTCGTAGCTCTTCTGCAGGTTCTTCGCCAGCGCCATCATGGAGGAGATTGCGTACTCAGCAATGGAGGAGGGTGAATAGGAAGGAACCCTGCCGATACGAATCCCGCTCTCTTTGCAGAGGTCCACAGGCACGTTGTCAAAGCCAGCAGAGCAGCACAGGATGAGTTTGTTGCCATTTTCCTTGAGGATCGCCATTTGCTCGGTCTTGATCTTTTTGTTGACGAAGATGCAGATTGCAGTGTATCCAGCAGCCTTTTTCAGCACGTCATCGGGCACGCCGTGGAAGCCGGTGGCAACCTAGTATTGGAGAGGTAGCATGCCCAAGCAAGCGAACAGCATGAACGACTGACCATGAACAGCGATTCGTAGCTTGTGATGCAAGATGTAGATGCTGTCCCTGTACTGGACGTGTGCAGATGAAACTCACCTCAACTTCATATCCTTGCTTGCCAAAGGACTTGGCGATGGACCTGTTGAGGTGACAGCGAGTGTCGATGATGAAGAGATCCTTGCCCATCTTGGCTGAAAACAGGCCGAGGAGATAGTAAGGGAAGACCGTCGCAAACTAATTCGCACTCATGATAACCTCCTGCCGGGGAACAAGCGCACCATGTGCACCGAGTCGGCAGCGACTTGTCAGAGGAGATGCCAACAGGAGTTCTCAGAGCAGGCCGATTACGTAAGCACAGTCGATGCTGACTTCATACCTCTGCAGGGAATCCTTTCCACGTGACACTCGGAAGGCTGTTGTCCGTCGGAGAAAAGAACCGGGAATTCGAGAGGCTGTGACGATGATGGCTTCTCAACCTCACTGAAGGCAGGGAGCGGGAGAGTCGAGGATATGCTTTCCCTGCCTGCTGCCTCCGCCTTTCTCCTCTGCCCTTGCCTGACCTTGGTAAGAGTCGTTCAGGACGCTCGCTCGTCTCACTGCATAGTCTCGACGGCCTCGCTGAAGGCGTCAGGCACGAGGATATCCTCAGAGTAGCAGGCGGGAAAGATCAGAGCGGTCACTGAGATATGAGAGAGGCCGTGGGGGAAAAACCTGTTTGCAGCAGAAGGAGCGCACTGAAATCGCAGATCTCAATTCTCGCGAAAAGTGAGTTCCAGGACTCAATTAATAACTGCAACGTGAACCAAGGTGTCGTATTGCTTACAAGGAGAGCCAAATAACCCAGCCTTAGCTCACGAGTTATCCGGATCAGTCCGAAGTGCACCAAGTTAGTCCTGTAGTCCAAAATCCAGGTCGCAGCCTGTGCGAACTTTCACTCAAGGGTATGACAAATCTCTCTTTCAGGAAGCATCACGAGAGCGTTACCAAATCTACACCGCCTTAACTTCGGGGAAACTGACGAGAACTGCCCGGGCGACATCTGCAAACAGATGTGCGACCTCTTTCACTATTGCGACTTTGCTCTGAGTCGAGATTACTTCCTGGATCAATGGATCAAAGGGGAGGTTGCACGTCGTCAAAGAAACTGACAACAGATTCTGTCCGGGTCTTCTTCTGTAGCAGCATTACCAGTACCAAGGAAGCAGTGCTAACTTCTGTATCGCACATGCAAAAAGTAGGTCAGACAGTAAGAATTTGCTTGTAACGAAGGTCGGGACTCTTCTACTTCATGGGACCTGATTTGCGCCTGTTCAAGGATACTCACATAAGCCAGTTGTTGTCATCTTGACCCAGCTCGGACGCAACCAGTTTGCGCAATTAGTGGTAATCGAATCGATGATCATGATCTACTTAACACTTGATGATCGAGCGTAATCCAGGCACAATCGACGATTACCATTGACGACTAATGACAAGCTGACTGACCCTCGTCTGCCTTCAGAAGCTAGTTGAGGAGAAGAGAAAAAGCCTCCTTTTCTCAACTGGCTTCACATAGTCGCAGCGCTACCTCTGAGCGCCTGTTTAGCGTCAAGGGCAGCCTTGTGGCAGAGCCCTGATGGACACAGAATGTGGCAGCACTGTTCAAGCTAAAGATCCCATGAAAAGTTTCTTTCAATAAAATTAGTTCAAAAGGTATTGCTCATCTCCAACTTACGTCAAAAAATCGCGTGACCAATTAATCAAGGTAAAAGTTAATGGCTGCATGCATTAGCAATTACAACATTCCAAACTAATTGATTTGCGAGATGACCAATTTTCCACTAATCGCACTAGCCTACATAGCTTCAAGAACTCCATGAGCTGCAAGAAAAGAGTCAGATACCTAAAGAATCATAATTTTTGGAGAATTTATTTAGGAATGAAAGAAAAAAGAGATTGGAGGAAAGCACGAGAAGTGTCTAAGATGATATTTACACTTAGGTTTTCTATGGGACGATTGGACCCTTATTTTCTATGCTGGTGCCCTGACTACAGGGAGACCGTTTTCCGTCCCAATGTGACCAACTCAGTGAAACCTATGGGCGCTGCTAGATGAGATTCAAGAGATGTAACTTCTTCCAAAAGAAGATCAAAGATATCTGGATAAATGAGAGGCACTTAGAAATATTACTTGCTATTTTTCACGTGTTGTATTACGTAGAGCAACGCATGAGCATAACAAGGTAGGAAATCTTGACAAGTCAAGTTAGCGGTATGATCGCGTGCCACATTGAACAGCCTAACATTGCTTCCACTTAAAGATGATAGAAGACTCCAACTGTCTGATCCTTTTTTGTACATCATACGTGCAGGCATTCACTGCAAAAACAAGTTTAGGTCATCATCTTACATGACCTTGGCCACTTTTCTTACATTGCCCTCTCCATCTCACTCCCGTTCTCCATCGTAATGCCCCTCCAAGCGCTGTCTGTCTTGGGCCACCTTTTGGCCCTACTCTGCCGGTCATGATCTTGGCCATCGAACTCTTGAAGACGGCAACAGCAAAGTGACAGTTAAAGCAGCTGCTTTTATTTCCGACCGATCCTTCAAACGTTATTCGGAGACTTTGTGTCTCGAAAGCAAAGCTAATGTCTATTGAGACCTTGATTTCCGCGTGACTGTAAAGACCCCCGAGTTAGAGAGGCTTTGCTCCAGCTATGATAAGTTACACCAGAGTCGGTCCCGAGGGTGTTCTACCTAGGGGCATCGAAGACGTCGACGTTATTGCTATCCAGTTACGTAGTTTACCTCCTGATCTGCAGGGGGCGCTAGTGTCGGCCCTCGGCCCTACATGGCTGTGAAGAAGAGGAGAAAAATAAACATTCGTCTGCTGGAGGACCAGAGAGACGTTGAAGACGTTCCACTGATTCCATTCGCGCGCGTCGTGTCATGTGCGTCGACTGAAAGCAGCTCTGCTTATTTGCCACGGTCAACGGACGAGCCGAGAAGGGAGTTAGTTGCTCGGTACCTCCTGTCCGGCGGCGCCTTCTGCGACCGCTGCTTGCTCTCGCTCGGGACGACTTGGTCCGGTCAGCGCCGCACACGTGAGGAAGAAACTAGCTGCGAGTTCCCGAGGTGAGCGTCCCGTCTCTGCCATGCCTCGCCGCCAAACCTTCGGCGGCGGCGCGGGTGGCGGACGCCGCGGAGGATCTCTAGAGGTAACTCGATCGGAGCCTGCCTTCATTCGCCGCATCAAGGAGCAGGTGGGATATCGGGAGAGCACGCCTGACTTGAATGCGAAGTTAGCCCAGCATCAGGACGACGAGGACGACGAGGACCGCGAACATGCGGACGAGAAGCCCACGGTGGTGGTGGTGCGCAAAGGGGACCTCACCGAGGAGGAGGCAGAAAGAGAGAAGGAGAGGTTACGAAAGGAGACAGGCAAGTCGTAGTTATTCGAATAGAACGGCAAGGTGCCGTAGAATTACGCGTTGAACATGTGGGAAGAATAGGTAACTATGGCCAAGTTGTCGTACATGTTCCAGTAAGTCGTGTTACTCAGTCTCGCATGTCTCCAATGGTGTAGCAACTCATTTTGCTCACTCATTTGCGTTGTAAATACCATGTGCAAACCCTTCGGCCTTGGTCTGGAAGCCGTTGGGAACGTTTTGGCGTCGAAGATTGCCGACATTTTTGAGTCCGCAGTGTTCATTGGGCATAACTGTCAAAACCCTTTTCCAGAAGATGCACCAACCTCTGACGGCAAGATCCTGTTCAAGCAGCCCAAGAAGCGATCTTCTGATGCTACCGAGCACGAACGAATGAAGACTGCTGTTCCAGACAAAGTGAAAAAGACCAAAGTGGAGAAGAAGCAGCCGTCCAGAAGTCTGCTCTCTTTTGACGACGAAGAAGAGGACTCTTAATAGCTCCGTAGGCGTGAGCATCACAGATCGTGTATAATTGTACATATACTACAATGTAGTCTCTTTGTTCGTGGAACCTGAGTTGCTTCACCTCCTACACATGTACCAAGGTCCGAGCCCTTTCTCGACGTACTCAACTCCGACGTCCTGGTGGCCACGATCACCGCAAGATGCTTAAAGACTACACAAAATCGAAACTTGAACGAGATGGACTCGAAATGCAGGGGAGCAGAAGTGACCCTTCACATCTATGCTGAAGAAAAATCGCAATCAATTCAATAATTCATTCCTCCTAGTGGAACTTTCCCTTAAAGAACTTTCCAGAATTCTTTCCGTGAGTGTTAAATGTGATGCTGACCCCCTGATATCTTTCATTTGTTCGAAGCGATCTCGAATCCCGACTGACTCATTGCGCCTTATAAGTATGTGCTTGTACAGCTCCAATAGCTAACGACGGTCTATGTGGGCGAATATGTTATACTAGGAGGTCTAAAGGACGCATGTCTCCCGTGCCAGCCTCGGCAGAGGCGGGAGATGCTTGGAGAAGGCGAGGGCCAGCCGCTTCGTGCCGAATCACACTGCTTTTCATGATCGATTGCTGATAACATCGTGCATGCATTTTGCGCTATTTTTGAAAATTCTCGCTCCTGACAATGCAGGAGATCACATTCCATTGGCCAGCATAACACGGTGAGGGAGGTATCCTAGCCGGCTGCGGCTTTCTACTCCTCACATGCTTGCTCCTTCTAGGAGGAGGTGCCGAGGGTGATGATGCACAAGCCCTGCTACACTTGCTTTCTCATGGACTATCAGCACTGCTCAGAAAGAATGCGGCCTCTCCGCACCGCCTCGACCAAGTGGGTGAATGATTAGCGGAGTCTCCACTCCTTGCTCCCTCAGTCTCTTGCAGACGTTTGGTGCAGGTTGCTGGCTTTCTAGCACACACTCTCTCTCATACACCCACTCATGTGCTCAGTCGTCTTACGAAGACAAACAGCATTACGCACAGCACACCTTTGGGTCATCCCAACCTGGTCTCTTCTTCCACTGCTCTCTCTTCCTCGTTGGAAGGTGGTGTTTGCTACACGACCCAAATGAACTAGTGTCAGGGGAACATCCTTCGGAAGCTCTGTTTACCTTCACACTGGAGAACCATGCAAGTGGCCGATCGTCCCGGTGACATATCCATCTTGACCCACATCTTCGTGTCAGACAACAGAACAGTCTTCATCCCCTCCCGCTTGTAAACAAATGTGACATTGCCATCGGGTTGACTGACCCTTGGTGCTAGCGCCATTGTTACACTGACCATAACCACACACGGTATAAGCTCAAACGTTTACTGGAAGAGTTTTTTGATCAGCGGAGGATGTGTTAACCCTCTGAGGCTGTTCAAAAAGCCAAAGCACATCTGTGTACTGTGTTTTCCTCATTTGAAGTGTTCATTCTACCATAGTCACCACGCATTCATGTACACATGAGTCTTACCAAGTACCATAGAATCATCGCAACATAGAAGAAAAAAAAAGAGACTGAAGTGAACAGCTATTGCTGGTCCGTTGGTGCCTCCTTTGGACCAGCGCAAGACACCGAGATTCAGTACCATTGAGCTCTCCTTGCCTGGGAGATGGAACACGGTTTACCAGACGAAAAGAATGAACCGATTTCTGCTGGTGATGAAGCACTTTTGACACTCTCTCCTCCAGGGAGTAATGATCACCAGCATCAGCCTCACCATGGTCTCCTGCAACAGGAAAGTCCGGGAGGAGGTGATCTTCTCCTCAGTTTAGAGCAACACCAGCAGGATGGCTCCTCCACAAAGGGCAACAATGGCGACAGTCCTGAGTCGGGTAGCCTCTACTCTGATGAGATCCCCAGCGGCTACAACTCTGGTGAGCAGTATGATACCCTCTCGACCGGCTACATGTCAGGTGAGGCCTACGAGGTGCCAGAAAGTCGACTGGAGTTGCACAAACCAGCGCTAGATATCATTGATGAATGTCTCCAGCCGCTAGATGGACGCAAGGAAGACTCTGACGCTAACATCTTTGTGCTGCCTTTTCCCGTGGGAGTACATCAGGACAAGGACAAGGACAATGTCTCCCTCTGCAGCTGCAGCACTTCCTCTGACGAACCAGGCGGCAATGCCGCCGCCGCTGGCGCTATCAGTAACAAAAGCGCTGATGGCTCTTGTGGGACAGCACATTACGTTGATGTCGAGATGGGCGGAAGTGGTGGCATCCCGGCCCGCTCTCCAGGCAGTTTCGGCAGCAAGAGTAAGTTCCGCAAAACCGTCAACATGCTCACCATTCCCATGGAGAATGCGGCAGCAACCCTGTCAGTGGGCACTGACTTTGACCCGGGTGAGTCCTCTGATGCAGGTGCTGCAACTGGAGGCTACCGTGCCGTACCCTCAGACACTGATACCTCCGCATTTGAGTCCGATGCCAATGCAATCGGCCTGCTCTCTTCATCTCAGGACTACAGGGATGGCAGTGGCGGTGGCGGGTCAGATGTTGGTATCACCATAAGCGGTGGCGAAAATCAGCTCATTCATGCATCAGTTCGCACCAAGACCAAAGCCGAGCGCATGGCAGCGCGTAAGGCGCGGCGCATGCGCAGGCACGATGAGGAGTGGTTCAGTGCCAATGACAGCAAGTACTGGGTGGCGGCCAGGCAGGCGTGCTTCTGGCTCTCTGTTGTCTTCATGGTCTTCAGCACCATGACAGCTGGGGTGCTTATCTACTTGATGCCGCGCCAGTGTGATCCGCCTCATCACTGGTATCAGGGGAAGGTCATAATGAACATCTCACCGGACGCCAATGACGGGAAGATACACTTGGATAACCTTGTTGCTAGAGATCTGATGCATTTTGTCTCACTTGGTGTGCAGACATTTCACCTACGCAATCTGAGTTCAGCTCCCACCGATTCTCTTCTAAGGATTGAGTATCCTCGCATTTTTGGAAGCCGCAATACTACAGAGCTTGAGAAATTGTTGCGCTCCTTTGTAGATGTCGCTCATCACCTCAACCGCACAGTGATGGCGCATGTGCGCATTGTGGGTCGCAAGAACGAGCTGGAGAAGGGCATCATGACTGTTGACTTGGACTATGCTGTCGCCAAAGTGGTAGAGTTCTGGACAAACCTTGGGGTCGACGGACTTTTCCTGGATAGTTTGGAGCATTTTGCTGGCGATCCATTTATAGCCAGCTCAGTAGAGAAGTGGGATGACATCTTCGTCAAGTATGCTTCAGGCAATGGCAGCAACAGGCGCATCCTGATGACATCATACCGCTTTGCTCATGAGCTCTCTGTGAGGGGAAATGAGGACTCTGACAAAGCCATCGCGCACTTCCAGCTGTTGGATGCAGAGCTGGGGTTGGCGACCCAGAGTAACAACATATCTGCCTTGTCCGAGCGGGTTATGAACATCTCCACGTGGGACGCAATCGAGGGACGCCCATGGATCAACTGGAACCTGGAGAGCAATGATGGGGAGGAGGCGGTGACCAAAGCCCATTTGGCATTCCAGTTCTTCATGCCAGGCACCGTGAGTGTGGACAGCTCCGACATCACTTCCAATGAGGTGCATGCAAACTCAACTATCGCAGACAAGGGTTCATTGGACCAGCTGAGTAGGGTACGAGCAGTTGCTGTGCCTATTTTCATGAATGGCAACTACCGCCGCTGTGACTGCAACCCCTCGGGGTTCGAGAAGGAGACCAATTTAGCAATGAGGGCGGCGGGTGCCGACCTTGTGCAGATGGAGCGATTCTACAGTCGTCGTAATCGTTATTTGCTCATGGCCAACTTCGGCTCATCGGCCACGGACCTTCAGGCAGTGGCAGACATGTATTCGGCAGGCGAGCTTCTAGTGGACACAGCCGGTGATTTAGAGGTCGGAGTCCAGCTGAAGTTAGAGCACGCCATCCTGCATCCGGGACATGCCTTGGTCCTTAAATTGCCCAAGTAGTGCTGTAATACCGGGGACAGCATGATTGAATGCTATATGTAGGACACAAAAATAGATAAGTAAGTGTAACGTGATCAGCGATGGTGCACACACAGTCCATGTACATAAATGTAAAAGTGGCGAGGTTGGAATATGCAGCCTCGTCATTCCAGGCTGTTGGTTTTGTGTGCGTACGACATCCTATTCAAGTCCACGGTCTACTCCATAGAATTGATGACCTGCTATGAATAGAAGCAAATTAGGATCAAAGGGTCAAAGTTACTATCAATTTCTTGTTACGCCATGCAGTCCATATGAACCTTATGTGCATAAAACATTAGCTCTATATTTGTAGTCCCGCAGTTACTAATAAAGAAGTTGCTGGAAATTGGGCTGTCTCAAGTGTCAATAATGACATCGCATTCATTCTCTGCCTTTTGCACGTGTGTTGCAGTACGTACTTGACCTGTGTTCCTACCTTCGTACTGTCATACGCGTTCTAAGTTTTTGTTGACGTGGAACTTTCATAATGTACTTTCCTGCGCAACTTGCTTTCTCGCTAAGGCACACATGTGCGTTGTGGACCAGAGAGACCAGAAAGATGTTTTCTACTCAGGCTGGATCCTTCGGGTATGTCTTTAAATGGAAGCAAAGATTGTGAAGCACAATTAGGCAACCTGTACTCCTTATCCATAATACAACTGCAAATATTTTCTCACGTGTAGGAGACACAAAGTGACATGTTCGTCATACTTGATGTATGAGCAATGGTCAATCGATGGTCATACGAAGTTGTGGATCTTATGGCTGTGCGAGGTGCACTATTTCAACTGCTTCTTGATCGCTGTGATGTGTACTACAGCAGCAGGATCAACCCGAGCAGCGAGTAGAGGCCTTATAATGAACTTGTACAAAGTTTCACTGTCAATGCATAGCTCTACATGTCATTCTCAAGTGCTTCTTCAAAAAACAAGAACATCAGCTCGAGGTGATGTGTAGGGCTTTGCCAGGTTCTTTTTTTCAGCCGGTTCAGGCATAAAGAGTAGTCAAGCAGAATCAGCATGAAGTGGTGAATTCTGTCTTTTCTCTCTCAACTCTCATTTCATAGCCACACCAGCCTAGAAGTTCACCAGTACAACAACGTTGTGCAGAGCAACTGCTTCATCGGTGTATCTAGCAACCTCTCACTCCCATGTCCCTGGCATCCATGCAACGTGGCAGGTAGTGTTAATTTGTTTTTGTTTTTTGCCTACGGTGCTAACTTTTTGCCAATTTGAGTCATAGACGTTGGTCACAGCAAAATTAGCTGTCCATTGGTATCAATATGATGATGCTCAAAAAGCGGAGCTACACAGCATTTTCCATAGGAAGCTTACCCATAACCCAGCTGCCATTATTACTACGCACATAGCGGAAACGATGGCATGCGCAAATGTGCTGCGGTCATTCAAGTGCCGTATGAAGTAGCTTATTCTTACGATGCAGTTCTCCAGCAAGTTGTCTGACATGAGTTGCTTTCACAGTGTGTACGTACCAACACGAGCCTAGTGTTTGACTTTAACCTGACGATCCCTGATATTCATCAGTTCACCCCTGCATAAATTAATGCGCATGAGATCAGCCTTTCAGTACTATCCATACAAGCATGACGTTCATGGCCAATCCAGGGAGGCCCCTTGGCCAGGACTATTCTGACAGTGTTGGAAGCAGAGCAATTAAACCCTCTTGCGAGTGAATACTTGGGCAGTCCACAAAATGGGGTCATGAGACTCAAAGGCCTAGGAGGAGAAAGGAGAAAGCAAAAAAAGTTCTTTTCTGGCTGACGATCAATCACGAGCAGCTTCTGTGTGTGTTGTTGGCACGCGCTGGCTTTTCTTGATGACGTCAGCCAGGGAGATAAGAGTCCTCAGCATGGCACAGATCTCATCACAGTCCTGAGAGTTCCTATATTCATTGAAAAGTAAGGGTCAAGAGAGAGCTCATCTAAAGCAGGCTCTAGGTAGGGCTCAAGCTCAGAAAAAGTATGTTTAGTATGTATAGATGTGGCTGCACAAGTGAAATAACAAAATGAACTCATGGTTGTGACTCTTGTGAAGTACGGTGATGTGACTGCCAATGTATTTTCCTCTCCACCGTCCTATATGCATGGTTATGCGGTGACACCAGAGTCTCTTATCGTAGACTCACTTGGTATCCTGAAGCAAAGAATGAGTCACATTTGCAGGGCACACGTGAAAGCAGGGGGAATTTTTTGCATCATTCAGTGCGATATTGATATCATGTTGTACATTTGCTGGTGGGATAGAGATATTGTAATAATACTCTCAAGCCAGACAAACTTTTCCAGGCCATGATGAATTCAGATGTCAGATGAGACAACTTGACAGCTCTTGTGAGTAGTAGCTTACGCGCGAAATTCCGATGTTTGAGACCTGAAGGTCAGTCTGTCGTATGCTCTGTATTCCAAAAACAACTTGGCCTGAGGTGCAACTTATTGCACTGCAGGAATGCCAAGCACCGGTTAATGAAAGTGGGAAAGTCTTTTAAAGTTGTTAAAAGCTACGTACAGTATAATAAACTTTAAGCATCCTCATGGCTGCCGCAAGTTGCTTCACAAGTTCTGCCCCCCCTCTCTGTGACTTCTTTCTCCATAACTGCTCTGCTCTTCGGTTGTGTCGTCCAGCTCTGCGTTGTGCTCATTCCTCGTTGAAGTTAGACCCGCAGCCTTATTTTGGCTCAGCATCAGGTTGTAGCCACACTAGGTCTTACTGGTAAACTTAGCCTAAGGTAAACAGTTTCTAGTTCTGTAGCTAGGGCACCAAGAACTAGGATAAGTTTTTGGAACGCCATAGAGCAATTTTGCGCTTATTTACATTCGGCCGTAACATTTACTCTCTAGCGCGTTCGACGAGCCTCAACCCAAAGCCTTGTGGACTCAACTGCTGCCTCGATCTCGCTGGGAACAAAGTGAGGTCGGTAAGAGACGACGGCCTCGCTTTGAGCTCGAAGAATGTAAACGGAACATTTGGTTTGAGTCAAAACTATCGGGTACAAAACGTCTGTATCAAAATGTCAACTTTCAACTTTATTCCTGATTGCTCAAAATCTCCATCCACGGAATAAGAAGCCATCTTACTTATGGCTCTTGAACGGTTTCCCAATCCTTTCTCCGACAGGAAGAGCGCTGTTGTCCTCGCCCTCCTCACTCCTCATAGTCCACCGTGAGGGCGTTCAAGAACCCTTCTTCGTCGTCGGGCCAAGCTGTCCTGCCTCCAACTCTGAACTGGTCCTGGTCAGTCGCCCACTCGGTGAAGTTGGTGAACGTGACGAGGTAGGCGCTGAAATAGAGGCCCAATGCGCTGCCCAGAGAAAGGACTCCAGGAACGTACTCAAGCAAAGAGCTGTCGCTTTTCTGTTTCCTCCTTCTGGACTTTTTCCATCTCCTGGACTTTCTACCCTTGTCATGGCGGCTGTTCTTCCTCCTCTTCCTCCGAGGCCTCTTTTTGCGTCTCCGCTCCGTTGCCTGGAAATACCTCTGGTGTTCGTCCTCTTTGAACCTGCTCCGAATGAGTGGTCGGGAGTTATACTTGTTGGCGTAGTAGAAGAAGTCGTCGTCATACAGAGGTAACTCCATCATGGGTGATCTGGGAGCGTAGTAGTATTTCAGGGTGCTTCCGCCTCCGGACACATCAGGACCTTGATAAGTGCCTTCTGTGCTAAAGATTTCGTTTCTCCCCGGACGGGATCTTGCTGATTCCTTGGAGGACTTTGTGCTGGCGACGGCTGGATTAGTGTTGATGGTGGTGGTCGAGGCAATCGTGGTGGTTCGTACGTGCTGGTCAGCTTTGCCAGGGGGACGAGATGTCAGTATAGCTGGCAAAATGTGATCCTGTTCAGTCTCATTTGAGCGATCTTCGGGAAGGAAATGATGGTAACCCTTGAGCAACCAGGCATAATTCTCGTCTCCAAAGGCCCTGGAGGGTGGCTGAAATTCTTTCTTTCCTTGGTCTTTCGACGCCGGAGTCACTGGATCGATGGACATGTCAGCCTCGGGCGCTCCTCTCTTGGTGTCGACGTACGCGAAGTCATCGTAGTAGGTGTCGACAGCTTCTCTCTTGTCGCAGAAGCGCGAACAATCCAGGATCAATCTGGCCGTGAGGTCCAAGATGAGGGAGGCCGTGACGAGAGCGATCGACGGCGCGGACGGCGTCATGATCATCAGTCAGGGGAAATCGAAGTCCTCTGAACAAAAACACATTTCGCGCTTCTCCTTGTTTTCCTTTGCAGACTTGTCCGAGAAAGTGTGCGATTGACACCGGGGATCACGACGAACTGACAGAGAAGTAATAGCGCGTCAGTTTTTCCTACGCTGGCGGGTGCATTACGCACTTGAGGGCGATGCAGGCGCTTGACGCAAAAAGGCGTCAGCAGGATGACCAATTGCACTTGTCGATGCAACCTCGACTCGTGGCATCTCGCTGTTAGCAACCAATAGAAATTGGCAAGATTGCGACGTCGCATTCCTTGTGACACCTGGGAGATATGCAATACAGAGCTGGTGATATTGTTGGTGTACGCACGCTGCATACAAGCTGCACGCAACCGCATACTTTGCTAGATCGTCAGCTTTACTACAGAATGTAGGTAAAAAAGTCCCTGAAGCAAACATCACGATTCTCCTGGTTACTTCCACCGCCTTCCTCTGCAGTCCCAGAGAGTTTACGTGGCTAAGAAACGCTCAGTGATCCCGATAAAAGGACGAAAAACGACTCAATGGAAATGAGGGGTTGTCTGTCCCTTCCTCGGGCATGGAAATAGAGTTACAGTTACGTCTTCTTAGACATGACATCGCGACATGATTAACAATCATTAATTATGTACTTAGATCGAGCAAAGTCACCACTGGCAACGTTAGAATTTCAACTCTTCGAAAGGTCACATTTGAATTCAGTGCGCTGAGGTCTCCTCCGACCGTTGGTCAAGTGATCCACGTTTGTCCCGTCACCGTCTGGACCGCCACTTTGGGGCGGTCCAAGCGTTGAGACAGTAAAAGTGAGGATGCCAAATGCTGATCATTGACCAGATACCTGACCAACTACCTGCGGAACATAACATAAAAGCACGTGCTGGGAAAGTCATGTCCTGATTGACAGGGCCTTGATTTCCAAATCATTGTCAATGGACTTTATTTGATGCAATGAATACACCGGTATGAGCAATCCGAGCAGGGCTGGAACTCCCTACTTTCTAGTAGACTTGTAGTACCACTGCATTGTAATAAGCAATCTATGACCAAAATAGAGTTATTTGCAGCATATTTACGGTCAGCTATTGACAACGGTTGACGACTTAAGCGCGTAGAGTGATGCTAACGTTGAAAGCCAGTACTTTTACGCCGCAGAGTTTTGGTCCACACAAAAATCCTGAATCTGTCGAGACTGCAGGTGCGAGCACGGCGCAAATGTGGACGAACTTGCCTCCCTCGCTGTCCAAGTCAGACAAATAAGATTAAAGCTTCCAACGTTCGGAAATTACTTGAACAATTTTCGACAAAAATGATCCCTCATCGAAATTTTTGTACGAAAGTAGGTTTCCTGCTATTTTTGGCTTCTATGAAGGCGAGCTTAGCAATGTGTTTGGCAACATTGTCAGCTTTCAACTGCCCTACGGTATATAATTTTATTTTGTTTGCCTTTGGCAAATGACTCAATTGTCCTGTTCTATGGAGTTTAATAGAAGAGAGATTTCTCAAAAGCTATTTAAATAGACTCTACACACTTGTTAGCGTTGGAAAAAAGTAAAGTTCAGACCTCCATGGATTTTTCGGTGAGAACAAAGCACAGGGAAGAAAGAGCAAGACATTTTTCAGCATTCCTGAACTTTTTGAAGAAATACCAAATTATTCAAAGATTTTTTTTTTAAAAAAAATGAAAATTTGAATCTCATCAGCAGTGCAGTTCACTCTTCTGGGCCGCGCACTGGAGTCGAATCAAGTCGCAAGGGAACAATTTTTTGTTTCTGGAGCCGCTTCCTTGTGCATTAAAATAAACACGGTTGGGTCGGACTTGTGGACGTTCCTAATCTTGTTCTTTTAAATTTTCGTGTCACCTATTTCCAGTCCATCCCGAATGTTTGTTCGATCTAATGTGAATACAGTGATCATCGCTCACAATTCAGCTAAACTAGATTCAGCTACTAAAGTGGTTCGCCTCAATGGCAAAAATGCACATTACTTTGGCTTTAGAGGAGCTTCTCAGCTTTCCACACTGTTGTGAACCACTTCTGTAGCTCAATTCAGTCAAAAGTTATGGCTGAAGAAAGAAGTGTCTACTGCACCTACGCACAGTATGCTCATATAAAAAAATTAAGAGAAAATAACCCTAAAGCATAAAACATTGTTAGTAGAATGTAAATAGTATAGTCAAAGGCCAAAAACCTGGGCCCAAGAAAATCATTTTGCAAAAAAAGGTGCCTTTTCGAACCAGCATAGTGGACGCTATTGATGTATATATACAGACACTGCGCAATAGCTTGACCATACAACTTCTGTGCATGCAACGTTGGACGCCGCCTGTGACTCATGCATTAAATGCAACGTTGGACCTCGATTTCTACCTCAAAACGGCCTCGAAGTGCATATCTCACGCACACAGAAAATGAGTGTTATATATTGTTGTTGGGAAAGCACTAGGTTGAATGCATAGCGGAGCGGCTAAGGAAGCTGCTCCAAGGATTCACACTTCGACACGAAGTTCAGTGCTCAATCTGACTCACTAGAGGTAGATCCATAATCGCAGAGTGAAAGAGTACTTTGCTCACATTTAAGCTCCTCTACTTTGATGTCCTCCTCCTCGCCCATCTTGGCGACTTTAGCTGGAGGAAGTCCCTCTTCGCTTGATTCTTCTTTTACCCTTTCAGTCTTCTTGAGCACCACACCAATATCTTTTCGTGAACTGGTCGCCTTTGCCTGCTTGTCCTCGAGTTTGTGCTTTTGTGCGAGACTCGTCAGCATGATCCGCGACTTCTCCCTACGTGTAATTGTCTTGGGGGTGCTGGAGCTGTGAGAGGATGAGGCAAATATAGACTCTTCGTCGATGGCCGCTCTCGTCGATGCCTGCCTCTCTTCAGAGGTCTCGGAGGGTTGCAGGCGAAACAGGGCTGCCGCACGAACATCGCTCTGCAATGCATCAGACGCAAGGGTTACAACTTGCACACGTTTGCCAAGGGGGAGCAGAAATAAGCTTCACGTCGGTCGACACTCGCTGCATTTTCCCAACAAACACATGTAGGTCTTTTCTTTCCGGCTGGAGTCGCAGCTGAAAAGCCACACGTGTTTATGCGTAATGAATCATCAGAATTCATAAAACAAGAAAATGAGTAAAAAGTAGGTGTTATTCAAACCGTCAACTGTAGGAATTTTGAAAGTTAATCTCTCAAAGTGTGGCCTAAAAGTCATTTCAAAGTGTCAAAGCAACTGTTGAGAGTGCAACTGATTATCCTTTTCTGGCAACCTCTCAAAATTTTCATAGAATGTTGTCTGACATGAGACAGAATATGCATTCCGTCAATATCATTTCATGAACGAAACTGAAATAAAAGAGCTAAATATCATTTGCTGCGGAAGCTATTTCTTGCGCATCTTGTTCATGTACATGCATACGACGACGGTCACGCTTACCACCTTGTACATGCTCGAGACTTTGTACCTCGTGTTCCGGGACAAGTTTAATGTTGAGCGATGCTTTCTTGAGCAATGCGTTGTCTGTCGCCTGTGTTTCCTTGATCAGCTTCCTCTTTGCTCGCATCTCGTCACGGAGAATGCGATTGGCTAGGTAGTCGTCCTTCACGCGATCCTGGATGGCAGTCAGTCTCCTGCGGACGGCAAAGAAAACATGGAAACGGCCTTAGCATTTGAAAACGGATATTTCACGAGCTTATTACATACTTGATGCCCTGCTCCGCTGATTTGCTCTTGTCTTGGTCTTTGGACCCGTGCTCCAGCTTGAACATAGCATCGTCTGCCAGCTTCCTACCCACCGCTTTATCGTCGGGCACCACTTGCCCATTTTGAGTGGCGTCCCAGCGGCGCTCTTGGCGCCGGGCGCCAGAGACGATCTCATAGTCCTAGATGTTTGAGCCAATGCAACCGCTGTTATTGACTGATATACAGGGGTCTTACCAAGTTGGCTGGGTCAGTTTTTATCTCGAAATGGTTGTCGCACAGGTGGCACTTCATCCTGAACTGATAAATCGGTGTGGTATAATACATTCCAACCTGGAAGACAGTAACATCATGTGGAGAAGAGATTCAACAAAAACCTCCAGCGGGTACAGTGACCTTGATCAACTCACCTTTGTTTTCTCGGCGTTGTACCTGACGCCCATGCCGACGTGATTCCCGCATCCCTCGCACCAAATGTTGTACGGCATTTCGAAACGGATGATGAGGATACCGAGGTGTAGCTTGCGCGCGCGTTCGCGCAGCGCGTGCGTGCCCTGCCATTTGTTGAGGCCGCCCTTGCGGGGGTCGTAGTCTGGAGGATACCACTTGTTCACCCCCTTCCTCTCGCCCATCTTGTGCGTTCAAGATCCCTTCTGGAGTTGAGTCTTCTGAAGTTCTAGTGAGTAGTGACTGTCGGAGGCAAATGTTTGCTGTTGTTGATGCATCACGTCAGCAGTGACAATGCGCGGAAAATTTCGTCAGCTCGTCACTCAACCTCGGCGCGACTGAGCATACAGTAGACTCCTTCTACCAGACAGTCAGGTAATATAACAGTCTGTGCTAAAGCCTGATGCTCTGCATGCAAGAAAAAGGATGCAGAAGAGACCTCCTCGCCTCTTCCATCAAGGACTCTCTGCACGCAATGTGTTAGAAGAGAATAGAGTTGAATACAAAGCTTACGCCACAGCGCACTCAGTTGATTAGCAGAGCCCAAATCCTATTAAGCTGAGTTCACTGTCGTGAAAACTTTATTTCCAACTTTGTGACATCTGAAGGCCCCCTGCATTGCCGTGCTCTTTGTGCTCCTCTTGAGAGCGTTTGACCATGGACAAGAGCTTGATCAATGAGCTTTCTGACGACTAGACGACTCTTGTCGTTCTTCGTTCTGGCTTTCCTCATGGTGCTGCATCAAAGAGAAAGGAAGCGCCGAGCTGCTGTTCTCCGCCGGCTACAGGCACGTTCGACACCGCAGCACCCCTACACATGTTGCTGCGACCTGAGAGCTCCAGGGAGCTCCTCCATCCTCTGCGCTACATCATCTGCCTTCAATCAGGGTGGCGTTATCAGCTCTTCGTCACTCTGCGGTCACTTTTAGCTCCTGTTGCACGTATTTGGTGAAGTTTTCTTGTAATTCTCGTTTTCTGTCAAGTCCTTAACGCAAACAACTTTGCCCCTTCAAAGATCTCATTCTCCTGTCATCATGCCTCATGTCATCCACGACATCAAACTGGACTTCAAAGATGTCCTCCTCAGGCCCAAGAGGAGCAGCATCAAGAGCAGGGCTGACGTGGGTAGCGTCAAGCAAAGGTTGACACACATATCGCAGTGGTTTTTCTCCTCAGGTCAAACTGGACCGCAAGTTCCATTTTCTGCACTCGGGCCGGATCCTCGAGGGCGTGCCCATCATCGCCTCAAACATGGACACCGTGGGCACGTTCGAGATGGCAGCAGCACTGGCCAAGGTTAGTGCGTCCTGAAAGACGCTTCAAATAATGTGGGCCGTAATGATTCTGAGCCACACCAACGATAACGTATTTACCTAGCACCGATGCTTCACTACTGTGCACAAATACTACACGGTAGACGAGTGGGCCTCCTTCGCCCAGTCAAACCCTGAGGCGTTGCCCTTCGTTGCGTGTAGCGCAGGAGTCGCCGATGGAGACTTCGAGAAGTTGTCCCAGATTCTGGAGAAGATACCGGAAGTCAAATTCATCTGCTTGGACGTCGCCAACGGATACTCGGAGCATTTCGTCCAGTTCGTAGCCAAAGTGCGGAAGGCATTTCCTACGCATACAATTATGGTATGTGCACATCGCTGCCGTACATGGCCACGTCCTAGCGCGCTTTTGCAACCCGTTCCAGGCCGGCAACGTGGTAACTGGAGAGATGACCGAGGCGCTTATCTTCGCCGGTGCAGACATCATCAAAGTCGGCATCGGCCCAGGTTCCGTATGTACCACCCGCAAGAAGACCGGTGTCGGATATCCGCAGCTCTCGGCTGTCCTGGAATGTGCAGATAACGCACATGGATTGAAGGCTCATATCATATCGGTAATGACGTCTCGACAAGCTTTGAGAGAAGTTCAAAAGTGTTAAAATTGCGTCCGCAGGATGGAGGCTGCACCTGTCCCGGTGATGTGGCCAAGGCCATCGGCGCAGGAGCCGACTTCGTGATGCTTGGTGGGATGTTGGCCGGTCATGACGAGTCCGCCGGAGACATTATCGAGAAAAATGGCAAGAAGACCAAACTCTTTTACGGAATGTCCTCAGCAACCGCCATGAAGAAGCACAGTGGAGGGGTAGCAGAATACAGGTACGGCTAATTATGGGCGGCGTTGTGAGGTGCTCCGACAACTGTCTTGTGCGAACAGGGCGTCTGAGGGAAAAACTGTTGAGGTTCCGTATCGCGGCAGCGTCAATGACACCATGCAGGACGTGCTGGGAGGACTCAGGTCAGCCTGCACGTACGTGGGCGCGTCAAACATCAAGGAGATGCACAAGAGAACGACATTCATCAGGGTCACCCAGCAGCTGAACGAGGTGTATGGGTCTGCAGGGTAAAGGCACAAAGTGGCATAAGTAGTCGGAGCTCGGCAACAAGTGGAAATGGTCACACACACTTGTACCAGCATGTATGTAGATCTATTACAAACTCACTTTTTATCAAGCACTCTTTTGGATTATTTGCACACAAACGTCAAGATAAGAGAATAACCAAATCACATATTCACGACTCGTCATTACTCTTATTAGACTCTTGGCTTCCGCCTTGATCTTCAGCATTCTCAGCCTTCCGCTTATGTGGTACTCCTGAGGGCGTCTCGCCAATCATGGACTTTATCTTCTCCTCTCGAGCCTTCTTTTGGGCTTCGTTCCACTCCTTATACTTGTCCTCACGCAAAAAGTCCTTGAAATCGGCAAGGGTCTTTTCCGCTGCCGCCACGCAGTTGACCGCAGTCTTGAGACGCTGTTGCTGGTCCTCGGGGTACTCGCTAAGATCGTCGCGGTTCAGCTTGGCAATCTTGAAGCGTTTGCAGATCTTGTTCAGCTCAAACTGCATCATGCTCACATTGTTCTTCAGCACGGCCAACTTGTCACGGTCGGCAGCAGCCTCAGGAAAAGCGCTGCTATTTGCCGTGGCTGGAGGTATGATCTCAGGTTCTGGCAAAGGCCGGGAGGCTGTTGTCGTCACTTTGTGCGAGTTATCCTTGGCCACCCACCCAGACGGAGTCCACTGCATTGGACCGGACCCGCTACCGCCTCCGGGATTCCATCCGAAGGGTCCTGTCTGGGGTCGGCCAGGATTCCATCCAAAGGGGCCACTGGATGATCCGCCTCCCGGGTTCCAGCCAAAGCCTGGGTGGCGGCTCTTCTTAGGAGGAGGCATTAAAGGCTGAGGGGCACCTTCCGACGCTTCTGCTGCACCAGTTTCGGAGTTGAAATCTTCAGGAGCTCCTTCTGCCTCTCCGGAAGCAACTCCCGATTCTCCCATTTCGTCCTTATCCTCGTCTTCGGCGTCTGGATCGACTCCGTATTGCTCTAGCAGCCACTGAGCATGGAATCGGATCCTTTTGAGGACGAAGGGGCTCTGGTGATCGAGCCACGCCATCACGTCGGCTGGGTTCAGAAATTGCCACGGCGGCATCAGGGGCATTGGGCCGCCAAAGGTATCCTCATGAAAGGGGCCTCCTCGTCCTCTGCCCCAGGGAAATCGTGGACGGTTGTATCGGCCGCCGCCTCCCATCATCGGGTTGCCAAAGGGGCTGCGGTACGCCATGTCGAAGATGAACACCTCGTTGGTGGTGCTGTGTCAGGGACCTAGAAGCATGTGGCGCAGTTACACTTTGGCATAAAAATCCAAGATCTGGATGGCGTCGCCACACGACCGTAAAACTTGTTCTCACCTTTTATCGACCTATTTCTTCTTCCCTGTCCTATCACTCGAGGCGGCTACTACCCCTCTCGGATCGATGATAGCGCTCGGATGGTAGCGCCAGAACGTGCCCATGTACTCAGACAGCTCCGTGTGGACAATGGGACGGTCGATCCGGGGATCTTTTCGAAGTCTCTGGATGACTGGGTCAGTCCAGGCGAGCCAGCCGATTTCTTGGGCGCTGGTCTCCGGAAGGGACTTGGTCGACTGTCCTGAATCTACGAAAAGAGAGCACAAATTAGTCTTAGCAGTTCGCAATGCAGTACAATAGGTATGATTTTCGGCCAGTCACACCGGGACAAGAGTCGTTCCTAACTCTGGAGCAGATATGGTCGTTGTCGGCGGCTGCGGCGTACTTAGCCGCGGCGGCCTCTGTGCGGCGCTCTCTGCGTATGCGCTCAAGTAAGACAGCGTCGCGAGCCACGAAATCGCGGCCGAACATGGTTATCGTCCTCGCCGGATCGCTTGATCGATGTACCTTATCCTGGAGGATCGATTCCTCTCGCTCTTGAAGCCAACGAAGCAAACGACACCGACCAAGCAGCTTTCCCCGACGTCGGCGCCACAGCAGCCAGCGAAAGAGACACGGACGGAGCCGGTCGACTAAACGATGAAGCGACTCAGCCTCCGGTTTGTTTTCTCCACCTTTGCACAGTTGACCCGCAGACAGCGGACAGCAGAGGACCCACTGTAGTGGTGGGCGCGGGCTTGGCCGAGCCCAAAAGTTTCGGTCCGGGCTGGGCCCAAGCTCATTTTCCATTTTTGGGGCCCATGATTTGAGCCTATGGGTCTCGGTATGGCCCACTGAAATGACCATTTCTGTTATGCTCGTGCATCACATGGTCCTCCTTCTGTTCATAATGAAGTTGTTTATGCAACTTGTTGCTGTTTAAGTACCTTCGGTCTTTAGAGTGATATTTCTCCGAGTCGAAAATGGGCCAAAGTTTGGACTCATCTCTTAGGGCCGGATTGGACTGGGCCCGGACAGATTTTTGTCAATATTACCAACTCCTGGCCCTCGATCACCACTAACCCGGTCCAGATCCTTCGACGGGCAGCTAAGCAGTTGGCGTCGTCCTGCCTAGCCAGCTTGGCCAGGTCTGCCCGGAAAGTAGGGGAGTAAACGAGTCTTCAAAATAGGGGCTCGAGGCTCGTGAGGCCTTCTACCGGGCATAAGAAAAGACTGGGACTCGAGTCCCACGAGTCCGTTTAGAAAAAAGCGTACTTCAATGAACATGACCGACAATGCCCAGGATTGTTTTTTTCGCATCCAGGTGAGGACGCGAAAAAACAAACGGACGAAGACGAAGACGAAGGGTTGACCCTCCATTGAGGACAAGAACCGATGCGGTCATCAGTCACAAGAGAGCCTTCTGCTCCAGCAGACTCACGCGCTGCTGGGAGGAGGATGCCGACGACCGAGAGGAGGCTCGGTGTCGTAGAATCAAAGAGGGTTCGAAGGTTTTCTACAAATGCCTAGTTCGGTATGAGTTGTTGTGTTTGTTAGTGTTAGGCACTTCTGTCGTGTTGCAGAGCAATGGCTGAACAAACAAGTTATAATTCCACCGATTTCGGATCGAACGGGACACCAAAGCCTGCAGTAAGACGGTCGCAATCAGAACTTTTCTTGACTGCGACAGAGGCTATCCGACGTGCATACAGCAACAAGGAAGATCGATTCAGCAGCAAGAATCTCTGCATACCAGGGGGAAACGCAGTTGTGGTCGTTGTTGGCCTTCTTTCCTTCGGGCGCCCCCAAAGCCTCCAGATAAAGGACAGTCGTAGCTCACTCCTCCTGGCCTACGCCAACTACTAACCCAGTCCTGATCCTACAAGGGGGAACTGGGGAGGTACTTCGCGCGAATGAGGCTCAGGACACAGGCTCGAATAGCTCCAGTCCGACGGTTTCAGCTCGCGAGCTTTTTGAGCTCGAGCTCTTACTTGTCGAGCCGCGGGGCTGACCCAGCCGGGCCTCGGCTCGATACAGCTCTAGCTAGGTCTGCCTGAAAAGTGGCAGCTGCCTTTGGTTATTTTCCAACTTCGCTGTTCTATTGCGTTCCTTGGGAGTTTCATCAGCCTTTCTTTGGTCCTACGTTTTGACGTCTCCGATCGAGAATCGCAGTTTGAGCTCGAGGAAGCCTTTTCAGAAGTATTCGAGATGCTCTCGGCCCGCCTCTGCCTCGCCGGCCTCTCCAGGGGTAAGCTCCTGGCCAAGACTGTGTCTCCTGGCGGGGGCATGAGTTGCCTGCGAAACATGGCCAGCGAGGCCAGGTCCGGCTTTGCCCGCCACGCCGAGCGGCGTAGAACCCTCAAGGAGGTGGCCATGGCGCCGACGAAAGGTACACCCTTCAACGTGGGCATGGGGGCAGTCGCCGGTGGCGCCGTTGTCGGTCTCGGTGCCCTCTGCTTCTACGGACTCGGACTCTCCTCGGAGGCCGGAGCCGTCGACCGTTCCGTAGCCTGGCCAGACTACGTTCGTCATAGAATCAGGTACTGTGTAGCACCCGGAACTGACCATGTCAGAACTACGACATTCCTTCATCCAGGGACACTTATGCCTACTTTGGGGCCTCCATCGGTGTGAGCGCCGCGACAGCTGCGGCAATCTTCCGCTCTCCCGCCGCCATGGCTGTGGTTTCGAGGGGCGGATTAGTAGCTCTGGGCGTCTCTTTGGTCGCCCTCATCGGATCGGGCGCTGTCGCAAGATCCATCCCTTATCAGGAGGGTCTCGGCTCCAAGCAGTTGGCTTGGCTTACGCACTGCGCCGTCTTGGGCGCGGTTGTTGCCCCCATTGCTCTCCTTGGAGGGCAGATTCTTGTCCGAGCAGCATGGTATACCGCCGGCATGGTGGGCGGCCTTAGTGCAGGTGAGGTTCATTCCTTAGTATCAAACTTACTTCGTACGTACAGCGTTATTCTTATGTGCTCATATTGTAATTTTTGCCTAGTGGCTGCCTGTGCACCCAGCGACAAGTTCCTGACCATGGGTGGTCCTCTGGCCCTCGGCCTGGGCGTGGTGTTTGCCGCGTCTGTGGGCTCGCACTTCCTGCCGCCAACTTCTGCCCTCGGTGCCGGGATGTTCTCCGTGGCGCTGTACGGTGGACTGCTGCTCTTTGGCGGGTTCCTACTCTACGACACACAGAAGATTATCCACAACGCCGAGGCCCATCCGCAGTACTCCAATGTCAAATACGACCCCATCAACAACAGCATTGGCATCTACCTGGACACCGTCAACATTTTCATCAGGATTGCTCAGATCCTGGCTATGAGCGGTGCGGGTGGCCGAAGGAAGTAAGGCCAGCAACGACCACAACTCTGTGTCCGCCTGGAAATGCTGAAATATCTTGCGACAGAAGTGATTTGGCTGTGAGAGATTTGCGTGCGTGTTTCTGTATGCACGTCTGGAAAAGGAAGTCTTTGTCGCAGTCCCGAAAAGTTGTGCTCGAAACCATCTTGTCGCGTTCTTCGGTGTCCTGATTACTCTGATTTCTTTAATTATAACTTGATCAACTCTCTTGCATGAAATTGTCTGTGTAAAACTTCATCTGTGACATGAAATAATTGCATAATGTTGTGTCACATAATCGCAATTGCCTATTGCCTACACGGCACGAAGTGTTTGCAGAAATTTTGCGGGCCAAAAGCTCTAAGTGCCAGTGGAAAAGGTGCTCTGAAATAGGTGCGTGCGTGTGTACCTGCTGTGTTGTATGATAGCAGATGTTCTCTTACGTTGTACAACGCACAAGTGATGCAGGCAGCTTTAATGATGCAGTTAGTGCAGATCAATTCATATACGATATTCCGACGCAGAGCCCGATACGATGAAATGATGTTGACAATTCTGTGCCTACCCTAGTGGAGAGAGAGAATGAAAGAAGGAGTGTGTGAGGCAAGCAATAATCCTCTCTACCACAACTTTTGTGCGCACATACAGACGCCCCTTTCAGTTTGCAGTTGACACCCCTGTCACCCTCAACATGTTGGCCGTGATCAACTGCTCCCGGAATCTCCTGATGTGTGTCTCATAGGACATTAAAGACGGACTATGCATGCGCTGCTTGAAGCGTCTGAACGTGAATTGTGCTTCCTCCACCATGCACCCTATTCACTTTGCTGGGCTGTACGCGGTAATCAGCAATGAGCACATCTTCTCACCAGTATTTGTGCAGGTGTCGTTCCGAACAAGATTCTATCGATTAGAGAATCAGCTCGGGGCTCCAATGTAGCACGTACTACGTCAAAAGGGAGTGTACTGCATAAAGACAAGAAGCGCTGATCGTCAGAGGAAGAAAATCCTCTCTTCTTTGGGTCCGTGAGCCGAAAAAAGAAGCCCAATCTGGTCCTTTTCTCACTAGTGTGGCCGACAGAGAGAGCGTCGGCAGCTGGGTGGGTGAGAACCAAAACTGCTGCTGCCACCGCCACCGCCACCGCCGCCACCACCACCACCACCAACCTCGTATTCTAACCTCCCCTTCCTTCTTCACCACTGCTACACGCACCAACAGAGAGAGAGAGAGAGAGAAAGAAAGAGAATGTGTTCTTTCTCACACACAGTCAAGTGTACGCAGAATGGGCAGATAGACACGCACACTCCGGCACGCGTGCACGGACGAGTATTCAAGCACCAACATGGACGGATGCGTAATTTAAGCGTTCCGTAACACCCACGAATAAGCCATTCGTCGGTGTCAACGCCTCGTCACAACTTTGCCAGCGAGATCAACACCGCCGGAGACCATGGACGCTACGCTTTTTGTGGCGTGTGCAGCTCGGTCCCCACCCTCGACCTCGTCCCCCCCCCCCTTCCCAGCACGTTCTTCAAACACATATGTACATCCTGCACCCAGTGATTGCGTTTGCTTTCAAGACGCCAGGTGTGAAGCTTCCCGCGCGCGCACACACGCAAGCATGCACGACACGAACGGTTCCGAGCTTCCAAAGCCCTCTTGAGGAGTTTTTCTCTGCTCCCCTCCCCCGACGTATAAAAAGCTGCTACTCTGTTGGTCGTCCTTATGCTGCTGCTCAATGTATGAGATCTTATTTCGTGTCGCGTGCACCATCTTGGCACATATCCTTCCTCTTCGCTCAAATTCCTGTGTGCGGCACGCGCTTTCTCTTCAATTCCTTGATCGTTGTGTGAGAAGGAGGACGACGACGAGTGGAGGGTCCGTGGGAGAGGCACATTGCGCGCATCTGTTCACCCTCAAGTAGGAGTGCGCCAGGTGATGCGAACGGACGCATTCAAGTCGCTACCGCCACCGGCGCCGGCTGTTCCATCTCTGCGCTGGGAAAGAGGACAACACGTAGCACTACGGAATTACTACCACGTACACTTGTGTAGTGCTGTACTTAGTAGTAGTAAACCGAAGTGCTGCTCTCTCTCTCTCTCTCTCTGAGAATAGATCAGACTGCGCTCTCTCTCTCTCTCTCTCTCTCTCTCTCTCTCTCTCTGTAAGCATAGTACTCTATATAGGAACGCGCGTGCGAGATCAGCACCGGCATTCTATCCTCGGAGTCGGTGGAGGTCAGAGTGGACGGTGCCAAAAACAATGTAAGTAATAGTTTTAAGTTGGACTTTAAGGATCCTCCCCCCAAGTAGCTGGTGCGGATCCACGTACGTGTGTACATAAGGAGCAGTTCTCTGTTCTCCACTGCAAAGTGTACATACAATGTGAGCTGACAGATGGGCTCAGCTGCGTCAGGAAAGAACTGTCACTGAAGAAATTCAATGACTTTTTTCCCCTCGATGGATGAGCTGTCAGGGTTTGCGTAGGTTTTTAATGTCACCAATCAGTCACACTCTTCAAGACGTGAGGAAGCTGTTAGATATTGGGCCAAGCATGGAGTCCCAAACAAACATGAAAGTAGCCTAGGATCGACTCGCCGGGGAAAGTCTTAATTAGTCTCTCAAGCAAGATCTGCTTCTTTAATTACTTTAATTAGTCGATCTTAGTCGCATTAATTAGTTCGAGTCGAGTCAATTTTTAGCTTCCAACCTGGAACCGGGTACGAGTTCAAACTTAAGTAGAAAACTCCAGCTGAACCCAACTCAAACTCGAACTTATCATCCGTAGCAAAAGGCTAAGGCAAGCCCAAGCTTTCTGACTTAAAAAAAAAAAGCGACAACTCCAAAACCTGACTTCAAGGAGCCTGAGGAGCGGGCTGCCCTGTGCAAATTCTGCTGCTGTCAAGCAGGACCCACGAACTGTGAAGCCTTGGATTTGGCTTCAGTTATATTGTGCACTTCTGCCTGCAATAGGGATGTACTGCGTCAGTACTAATGAACTATTGCTCTAATAAATCCTAACAAAATTACATGCTCAGGCAAGTGGTGATAGCGTGGCAGCCATTAGGCGGGCCTGTGTACATCGAGAGGAAAAAAGCAGGTCGTTTCTGACACATCTTGAAAGTCTTCTCAGACTGTATGCAACCTTTTAAAGCAAAACACCTGTCAAGACAGATGCCAATACATATGCTGCGATACGCATACTTTATGGACGGGAGCTGCATGACTGAGTAAGCCCAAATTCGCAGCCCCTGCTTGTCCGCCTACACATTCATGGTCACGTTAACATAAGTATATCGGGGGGGGGGGGGGAGGCAGGAGAGGAGCAACTTTCCTCACGTCTCTTGGTACATAAAGGCGCGTTCATCCTTACGCCCATGTGATTCCACCTGTCATCTCATCAGCGATTCCTGGCTCATACATACGTACATATACATATGGCGACAGGTGGATCTGGAAGGTGCCAACTTTTTTCTTTTCTTTTGGCCCTCACCTGCCTTTTTGCACATACTTTTACTACTTTCTTCCTCGCTCAACGAGATCGCCGAGGACAGACGTGGACATGGTGTGCGTGGACACGCACGGCGCAGTGTGCAACATGCGTATGATCGGCGGGGAATCCCGCAGCCTGAGCGAGTTGGCATACGCAGTTGTGCTAAACACCTTTTTTGCCAAGGGAGCGCGCGAGAGAGAGAGAGAGAGAGAAAGAGAGCTTTTTTTCTGTCCCGGTCAACGGGCGACCCCGCGTCCGTTCGCCGTTAGAGAACACGGGAGGCTTCAGCAGGCGTACGTACGTTTTTGGCAACGACGACCCGAGATAGAATTGTGCCGAGAACAAGTGTGTAAGTGCGCTCCAAACGCCGTTACGTATGCACTCGGGTCGCACGTGCTTGCATACGCACATTTTTTTGTATCAGGAATTGATATCATAGACTCAAGTGTTGTATCATCTGCTCTGGTACATAGCTGGTGTAACTGAGAATGCTTTTTCTCCTCTTTCTTGGCGCAGATGTCTGCTACAGCAGCGGCTGCGACGACGGCCGCCACAGTCTCTGTGGGAGCCCTGATCAAGCAAGAGAGGCTGGAGGAGGCCGGAGACAGTGGCCCAGATCATCAGCGTGACCATGAGGATCATCATCCCCCGGAAGCAGGAGACATGAGCAAGCAGCAGCCGGATTCTCAGTGCGGGACCGCCAAAAAAGGTGAAAACAAGACCGAGTCGCGTGTTGTTCTCATGATCAGGGTTCAGCAGTACAAACGTGCGCATTTTTAGAAAGCTCAGAGTCAGAGAGGTTGGGGTTGTCACCAACATCTACTGCTGCTACCTCCACTTGATGTCAGTCCCAGCTCTCTCCCCTCCTTCTTTCTTGGAACAATCTTTTCTTCTTCTTACTCTCTTCTCCGACCAACACAAGCCTCAACTGCCAAAAGCATTCATTCTTCCTCTCTTTGGCGGAGTTGGTCACACGCACCCACACAGAGGACTTGAATCATATCGTGGCTACTTTAAAAATCACTACTCGTTGGCGTGACTGGAAAGTTTGGGCTCTCGCCACATATCATGGCTGTCACACAATGGCAGATTTGTCCCGGCGTCAGCACGCACATAACGTTACCGTCGATTGTCCGGGCAGACACACGTACGCATTGTACACTGCACGTATCATGGACACGATGTCGAACAGATGTTCAGTTGCAACAGAAACTAACTTAAGTGTCATTATTGCTGGCTGCTACAGGCGAGAGAGGAAAAGGCGGCAACCAGGACGCACATGTGTTTGTGTCATCGTTGTGTTAAATTTCTAACAGCTGCGTAACCGCTTCTTTGGCGGAAAGGTTTCACTACGTAGTACGACTACTACAACTGCTGCTGCTGCTACTACGGCGGCTACCTAGAGAGCTTTTTGGCCTCCTCTCCCTCTCTCATCCTCGAGGAGGCCTCTCTCATGTTGTCGCCGACACGCGCACAATTATTTCCAACGCCCTCAGTAAAACTATGCAGCTGACACTGCTGGTGCCAGGAGCAGTCCAAAACTGGAGGCTGCTGGAGGAGAGGCATTTAATAGAACTGCCAAACGCATGCTCGCTGCCAAAGAGCAAGAAGCTGGCGGACGCGTACAGTTACACTGCTGGCGTCGATTACTTGCAATCAGAAAAAAGAGTCCGATCTTTGCCCCGGCTGATCTCTGACAACAGAGCTGCCTTGGGGCCGGAGGAAGGGGAGGAGGCCGCTATTAGTGGGGTCTTGAGGACCCGCTGGGTCCATAGTTGCACCGAGTGGTAGAGACTGCCGAGGTCGTGTTCAAAACGTCCCCCCTCGAGCTCTTCCAGCCGCTGTTTCCGGATTTTGTGTCCCTCAGGCACTCCATGTTTCCCCCTGGGCTGCTTGTGGGTCTCCCTGTGGGTCTCCCTGTGGGTCTCCCTGTGGGTCTCCTTGCGGTCGGTGGTAGACTTCGGGGTTGCTCCTCTGTGGCTGTTTGGATGCCACTTGTGGGGCAACGCATAGATTACATTAGGTCACTTTCACGTTAGTTATGTTACAGCTTTGCTATGAGGTGCGTGCGTGCAACAGACGAGCTAGCTCGTAACATGCCCTCAACTGTCCATCAACTTGATGCATCAGGCCTTCACTGCGATGCACGCCGAAACAGGCCCGACTTTAATGATCTTGAGGCGGTACAAACATGTGCATGGCCGACTTGACTGGTGAAGGGCATGCAGGCTGTGCTCCTGCAGGCGCACCAAGTTTGCATGCATTTACATGTCCCACCTACATCTGCTCGACGTCGCCATTTACTGCACTTGTCTAAGTCATGAAACATTGCAGACGATGCAGCCGCGACCAGACGAGGCTCTCCTTCCAACCCCGCGACCACACAACGGGTGTCGCCTCATCAGCCTGCCAGATCATCGGACAGCCTCCAAATTCCTTCCTCCTCTTCCTCCAACTCCTCCAACTCCCCTCTGGAGGCGACGCGCAACGTCTACCGCGTGAAGCGCTTCCTCTACACCCTGGTGCAGTTCGGCAGCGACATCAGTCAAGCCACGGGAGACAGAGTCAGGGAGCTCGTGTTCAATCTAGTGGTAAGATGCAGAGATATTAATCTTTAAGAGCTTTTATGAAACATTTGCCTCTGCTGCAACGACTATACAGGAGAAAAGACGCCGTGCACGATTTATTGTTATGATACTGCATGCTCTTCTACAGTAAATCCAATGTGCGTACGCACACGTGTGCGTTGCCGATTTCTGCCTGAGAGGCCAATTGTTGCAGTGGCAGCTGGCGCCTCTTCTTTAGCCACCTCTCCACTCCCTCCTCTTCTTTCTTCCTCCAAACTGGCGCAATATCCGAACCAGATGTCACATCCTTTCTAAGCCCTCCTTCTTTTTAATGGCGCTCTGATCCAGGTGTCGTTCCCCCTATCCCCTCCCCCTCCCCCTCCCCCTCCCCCGTACATATGGACATCCTGAGGGCGAAGCCCTACATTGCACCGTTGACCGCCGTTTAGGCGCAGCCGTCCAGCCCAAAGAGCTGATTACACTTGCACTATTGTACTGCGTGCAGTGTGTCGGGCCCTCCCTCCGGCGGAGAGAGCATCAGCTGGGACGTGTGACATGTACCTACACGCCCAGTGTGGAGAAGTGTGGTACATACTGTGCGTACATATGCGCACCATATGTATGGACGTACTGCAGTACCATGTCCGTCTGTTACTGTTTAAGGCTGGAATTCTGTCTGTCTCCGAGTTCCACTCCCTGCTGCAAGAAGTTACTCATCTCCCCTTGCGTCCCTTCGTGCTCCCTTTCCTGAAGGCCAACTTGCCCCTGCTGGCCAGAGACGTGGCGGGACTGGCCCTCCTCAGCGGGCAGTCCTCCCTGCAGTACGTGCGCACCCATCAGCACGTCATCATGGACATGTCTAACAGTAATGATCAGGACGTTTTACTGCACGTCAACAGTTGCACCTCACCTTCTCCAACACATAGGTTTCCAAAGTGCTGAACCAGCTGACATTTTTCACTCCGAGTTGGCCAGCACTACCAACAACAGCAGCAACAGCCTGAAGCGGCGCACGTCTTCGGGTGAAAGCGTGGACACCGATCCCGAGGAGGCGACCTCGGGAGCTAAACGTACAAAGGTTTCTTCCTCTGGTCTCCAGAATGCGGCCGCTCCTCCATCTTCTGCCCCGCCGCCGTCTTCAGCAGTGGCCGCGGCCGCAAACAGGGCGAGACAGCAACAGAGGGTGTACCCACAACCCTGGACGAAGCAGCGACAGCCCAGTCGTCCGGAGCACCACCAACAGCCATGTGATGAAGAGTGGAAGAATATCAATGTGGTAAGACGATTGAGAAGGAATCGCACGCTTTGTACGAGATGCTCTATCATGGATTTCCCTCCCTTGCCGCTCAAAAGATGGTCAACTGCATCGGGGGCATGGTTGACAAGACGAAAAGGGCGTTGGCCATTTGGCACCAGCGACAGCAGGAGAAGCAATATCAACAACTGGGAGGCCATCATGCCGGGGTGCCGACCGAACAGCAGCACTTGGTGGGGGAAGCCTTTGCCGTGGGGTTGGGGAACAGCGGCATCCAACTGTCGTCGTCGCCGGCTGCAACGGCAGCTCGAAGTGGCAGCAGACAGCCGAACATGAACGAGTTACTCGCCGCCACCATCAGGAGCACGGAGGAGAAGGTGGTTGAAGTCCGGAGGAGGGCGGAGGAAGCAGTACAAGAGGTGTCGTTATCACCACGGAGTGGTATTGGAGAACCTTGGCCTTCATCACCTATGTCTCGTCTGTGCAGGTCAAGCGAGTTGCCATGACGGAGCTGCAGAGGGCCGTTGCCCTGGCCGAGAGGCGCGCCATCGACTCGGTGGCCGGGGAGAGGTTGCGCATGGAGTTACTCCTCGACGCAGCCGTGAGAAGCACCAAGAGCAAGGACCAGACTGACTCGGAGGAACAGGTAGGAAGACTGAACTGACGCGTGTGTTCCATCAAGTGAATGACGTCTGTTCTTTTTTTTTTGCATCCCATTAGCTTCCCCAGCACCAGTGCTGGAACTGCGGCCGCGGAGCTTCCGAGACTTGCAGTGGGTGCGGCAAGGCGAGGTACTGCAGCCAGTTCTGTCAACACAAGGACTGGGAGGGCCATCACAAGGTGAGTCCGAAGTAGCACGAGGAGCAAGACGTTTGGCCGAACTCTGTCGTGCGTTTCCTCTTTCAGGTCTGCATAACACCGTCGAGTAGCAGCAAGAATGACATGAGCAAGAGCGTGAGGGAGGAGAGCGACGGTTCGTCCGCCGTGGCCACCACCCCCGTGGTGGTGGTGGACGAAGGGAAGCACATCCGCCTCCATCGAGAAGACGACGACGACGACGACATCTCAGTAGACAAGTGAAGGAAACTTTGTCTGCAAAGAGACTTTTCTCTTATCAGTTTTCCGCACACCTATGTTACGCACTGTAGTGCTTTCTCTAGTATGACTTAGAAACACAGCTTAAGAGAAGCTTCTTCATGCCGGTACATGTCAATGCAAAGTGATAATGAGTTCAAAATGTGCCCGATGCTGCAGTACCAACTGCAGCTGGGCAATATGGCATAAACACCTGTACTACGTCTATACTGTACAGTGCGCATTCATCCGCTAACGTATGCTGTAATAGGTGTCCTAAGTAAACTTTCCTGCACATACACCGCATACACAGGACCGTACTGTGAAAGTGAAGTTCGAGGCCGATTTGTAGGTTCGTGTTTTTCCTGCCTGCGTGAGCTGATAGTGCTTCTCCTCCAAGAACACCAACCAACAACTCTTCTAACGAATAAGGTTGTTCTAATCTCTCTTGGTACAGCTGGCGTCGCCAATGTTTGCCCAACATCACTGGCTCTGGTCAGATAGCAAGAAGAAGAGGGCTTTTCCAACTGTAGTAGCAGTACTGCAGAGCGCGCGCACGCGGGCGAGAGCGAGAGAGAGTACGTATGTGTGTAAGTAATGGCATTTCAGTTTCAGAGCTCTTTCCCCCGAGATCCCTGTAACTCACAGCCTTATCAACTGCAATCCACGTCTGCTACTGAGAGGAGACTCTTGGAATAAAATGCTGTCACTGATTTCAAGAATCGGAGCTGAGCTTGATCGCACTTTCCTCTCGCTGGCACCAGACCTGTGGTGCCGCATGGAGAATCCAGCACGTAGCAAGGAAGTGAGGGGTCCCTCATGTTTCAGAACATCACCTGCCTGCCGACCCCAGTATATCAACTGGGGAACACAACCTGGGGGTCATTAATGTGAGCGAAGAAGAAAGAATATCGGGGAGAGAAGGAGGAGCGGATTATTCGCGCACGAAAGCTTTTCTTGTGTGTCCGAGCGTGCGAGCAACACTTGTCATCTCTCTCACACACATTTCAGAGGAATTCTTTTCCGCGTTTTTCCTCTCTTCTTCCTTTGCGCCCGCTTTTCTTTTCAATGTCCGCGGGAACTGAAACACCTGAGGAAAGAGAAAGAACTTGCTACCGACTGCCACGAGTGGTGTGTGGAGCAGCACAGGGACGGCAGGGGCCTCGCCAGTCTGGGCCCCACCGCGTCCGACGGCGGCAGGGACGTCCCGAGCCCCGCCAAATTCAGGAGTTTGCGCCCGAAACAAAGTTCGGTCAGGTGGCACCAGGGGCCATCCATCATGGACAAAATGTGCCGGAGCGTCTAGATTAAAGCAAGTTTTTAATTGCCGATAGGCACGCTGCTTTTGTGCTGCGTGCCTGCCAGCCCACTCATCATGCAGGGAATTCATTAGATTCCCCTGCTTCGCTGACACCATCGCGTGTGCCAATGGAGCGCGTCAACAGCAAATTCCCCCTGTGCCAAAGATGAAGAAAATTTCCCTCCTCGAACCAGCTTTTGAAGTGGAGAGTGAGAAAGCTAATCACGAAAGTCCTCTGGCTGTGACAGGCGATCTAATTTGATGGCTTTTCTCTTCCAGACGCATGCATGATTGAACTTTCTAATTTCACTGCCGAAGGGTTGTATAAAACCCATCCCCACGGCAGAGGTGTCGACGCTACAGGGTGTCCACGAACCATTGTGGGCCCAGGACTCGGTAAACTTTGGATGACACGGGGAAAAAGAAGTGTTCATGACACATTATTCTTCGACGCTATTAGTCAAAACTCAGGGTTGCCACCGGGCTGAATTGCAGCTTAAGGCGCAGTTAGCAGCTTTCATTTCTGGCGCATGCAGTGCGTCATTTGCTCCTCGTGGGTCCCGGCGGCAGCACCAACAACAACCCATTCGCTGGGTTGTTGTCTCTACTCAGCTATTCCATATTGACAGTGTTTTAATTGTGAGAGCGCTTGCACGTGCGTAAGAAGAAAGGCTTCAATCTGAGGAAGAAAGCCTCTTCTATTCACTGCTTCTCTGCTACCCTCATAGGAAACTCGTACGTAGGAAAGCGTCAGAGGAAAGACGAAATATGAACTGCACCACAAAGCTACTCCTGTGTCTTGTTGTTTGGTACCTTCCACGTACATACTTGGCTAAGCTTTTTTTCACACTCCATGAGTATTTGGCTCGCAGATGAACAACTTCTTCAGGAAGTAGACTTGCCCGGCCACGGTGGACACCAACAGGCAGACGTGGAACGCGCTCCAGTAGTCGATCATGTCTGAAAATGGCAGCCGAGAGTACTTGATCACCTTGTCCGCTGCTGACACTGGACTACTAGATTTGGTCTTGGGATGACTGGAGGTTATGGTGTCGCTCTTGACTCAAGATGAGTTTCTTCGGAACGGCTCTCAGTGATGGCAGAAATGACAACTGCACGATTCCATCGATGTTGGGACGTGTCCAGGGTGATTCTGGTGCCCGGGGGGAAGTTCAGCCAAAACGTGGTGGGGTTTTTTTTGACACAACAGCCATGACCGCAGTAAAAACCTTGCCTTTTTTCTCACTTATTGTCACTTATGGACGTATGTGACAATCTGAGAAAGAGACAGCTTGAAATGTCAAAGACCTGCTCATTTTTCTGCTGCGGTTATCATTTCTGCCAGCACTGTATAAATTCAAGATTCAGTTGGTTCACTTAATGCTCCCTGCAGATGCCGAAGACAGCTTAACTTTAACTTCAATCACTAGAAACAATCTAAAGTGAACTAGAAAAAGTCTTAAAGCATGGACGAAGTGATTAATATCGAAATGATGATATCCTTCACCACTTTGGCTCATGCTAAAAGTGTCTGAGTTGAACGCGGTACCTGTGAGAGCCTCCATGTAGTTGATGTCCTTGGAGCGGAACGCCGTGGACATGAGCATGAAGGTGCTGGATTGGTGAAGGTACTGCTCAATCTGAGAAAGAAACAGAGACGCTGATTCAATACAGCGAAAAAGTACAGTGGAGTACTGTACCACATGCATACATGGACTGAAGAGGAGTCCAATCCTCTGTTTTAGGACAAATCCCCTCCCAAAAAGTAAACATTTCTCGAGCACCTCGAGGTTTTGCCAACTAAACGAGGACCTTTCTAGAAAGAATATGATGAGTTTCTGTTCATTTGTACACTTAGTTTGTACATTTTTCTAGGTGAACAGTGAACAATGGCATAAATTAAAGCTGAGATCAGACAAACTGTTGTGCATTCTCAAGTTCGACTGTTAAATTTCGGTGCATTAACACTATAAAGTTTTTTCATTTCATTCAGCAGTCGCTACTGGTGCGATTTGAGTTATTTGAGTAAAAGATGGAAAAACTCGAGAAAGAAGGCATAATTTCTGGAAAAGCTGAGACGACAGCAGAAGTAAGTGAGGCTCTCGAGGACGCCAAAGGGTCAATACGTGGCCTACACGTATGAGGCCATCGTCGTTTCTACGCACCTCCATCAACCTGTTGACGCATCGCTCAGAGTCCACGTCCGCGTACTTCTTCATCTCCTCCAACATTCTCCTCTTGAAGGCCTGGCTGTCTACCATGCCTCGTACGAGGATGTTCCAGACGACTGTTTTGACGAATCGCGGACCCCATCTGAATGCAAAAGGTGCAGTCGTTCAAGGAGGACTTCAGTCAGAGCAGGAACGACGAATGCTTTCACTCTTCACTTACAGGGTGGGTCAGAACTAGCTGCTTACAGCACTCGCTACATCAATGCATGAAACTCCGCATATTAGTGGAACAAGACAATGCAGGCACTTTCATTCAAAACTCTCAGGTTATATAGAAAAGTACGTATAAAGACAAAGTACGTGCTAGGTTGATTACTGCTTGATACAGAAACGTCCAGGGCTTATGTCAACAATGTCAAACCTAATTATGTCAAAACTCTGACCAATGCCTGAAGGGGAGCAAACATACTTTGCAAAAGCAACATTGCCTTTGTGCTTCAATAACTTTAAAACATACAATTTTTATTAAGGTCATTTGCTTCCACTGTCGCGACCAATGCAACTATGATGCAATTCAATGACCTCTCAGTGAACCATGAGAATAACCCTGGAAAACAGTGCTTGTCACGACATTGGTAGCACAAACTATGCTGCATCCTTCCTTTACTGTGTTTTATATTTTTAGGTCATCATGGATGTCAACAGCTTATTCTTTGACAACAAAAAGAAGCCAAGGAGCGTCCCCTGCCAGGCATGATCCCCATAAGAGGTACTTTCTCCTACGATGTAGTTACATCTATGGCTAAAACAACAAAAAAACCGTTTCAATGAAACAAAAAAAAAGAAATGGAAGTTACAATAAGACTCCAAATCTGGATGGCGAAAATATATTCACCACCACTGGCACGTAGTACGACCGGGTGATCCATAAAGTGTGCGATAAGTTTTTGCCTGGAACTTTTTTTTGTGAGCAACTCAGTGAAGAATGGCTGAACTTAACGCTAGTTTTAGAACAAATTGTTGTGCATCTACATCGAACACTGCTCTAACTCTCCCGACTCCATCGAAATTTTGCAGTTGAGTCGCTAAATGATCGACCGTCGGTGACATCAGCCGAAAAAGAATGTTCGAAAGCTGAGAATTCGGCTTTGGCCGACACATTCGGCATCAGCAACCTAATATTTGGCAAATAGCATTCAGTGCTTGGCTTTCACAGCCAAGCCAGTTTGATACTTCAAGTCCATGGGCAAGTTTTCAACCATCCCAGATTCTGAGCATTGTAGCAGGACAATTTCGTTCATTCAGGGTTAGGAAACAGTCATTGGACAAAAAGTGACGCAATGTCTTGGTCTCACATCTTTGACAGAGGACAGAAAAACAGGCTGTGGTATCAACCAAACAGAAGATTCAGCCTTAAATGCTTTAAACATTGACCTGAAAAGAGCATTGGCGAAGACCTTTTCGGTAAGTCAGCCGAATCGGAATATTCGGCCACGTGAGGTAACATTCGGTCAATCTCGAGCTTCGCCACTTGGATGCATGGACATAAACCCTTCATTTCTCACATACTTGTTCTTTAACTTTGTAACATAGTTTATTTCTGCTTCTGGAGTGTTACAGAACCGTTCATGTAGAGAAAGTTACTTCATGATGCAGTTGAGACAGTTCGGGTAGTGTGAACATGAACCTCTATGCTCTAGTTGTCCGATTTGTCTTAATTGAAGCCTGATCACTGATCTGCACACAGAGATGCAGAATTAGCGAGTGAAAAAACTTATCACAACTTGGGATCACCCTGTCCCTTGGTTGATTTCAATTGCAACAGCAGCGCCTTAAGACAAGTAAGATGAATTTCTCAGTGATTTCAATGCTACTTGACTTTGCGTTCAGTCTCTCTATATCACTCGTGGCTCTGACACTAGTGCAAAAGAATCCTTACTGAAGTAGTCAGAGGTCAAGACGTTGGAGAGCTTCTAGAGGAGGAGGACCTTCTACTACTGCATGGACAGAGCCCACCTTCCCCTGCCTGCATGTCCACTGACGGTACTATCAGCTTGGCTAGCCAGGGGCAATTGACACTTCCTGTATCAACGCACCTAAGTTGCACTGGACTTAGAGTACTAGTAGTCCACTCAGTACCTGAGTGGAGCGACCTGGGGACTCGCGGGAGTGAAACTTATCCGATTGTTTAGCCGAGCTTTACAGCACATGTTGCTTTTCTAGCAGAATTCAACTACAGCTGAAGACACTGGCAAACTGTGGAGTGCACTGTCTGTACGTGTTCTTCTGCCCTAGGACACTCTACGATCATTACTGAGGGGACTCTCCACGCCAGCCAGAAAAAAGTCACGTCTGTTGTATCCGTTGCCATCTGTCAGTGAGCACAAACAACGGAATAGCAATGTCACCTTGGGATGATTTGACAGTACCTGAGCTTGAGGAACAAAGATCTCGTACGTGCAGGTGTCACCACCTGTTGGACAGAGGAGTGTCCAGCACTTCCTTCACGCAGGCCTTTCTTCAAGTTCTCCACCAAATGTACATGCTTCGTTGGCTATGTAAATTGGCTTCTTGAGATGATAGCCCAGTTGCGTCCTCATCATATTCTGATGTATCGAGGTTCCGTGCATGAAACGAAATTTCTTTCTAGGTCAGGTCACAACATACGACGGGTATGACACTCCAATGTCATGGGTCACATTTATCATGGCCAAGATCTGTGCACATTTCATGGCTAGTTCGCATCGAGACCACTGAGTTATTGGAGCAGACTTACATCCTTAACCCTATTGCGGCCAGCGATGCGTGACTGTCACACTGGGTGGGGGACTGGGTACCCATTCCCTTACAAACGCTCAGAAGAATGCCAAATTTGGTGAATTTTTCTCATTAGGTTCCAGCTACCAAGGGGATATGAAAAATCATGGAACCCATTGGTCCTGGGGCATCATCCAGAAACGGATGTTAACTTTTTCTGTTTATTGCAAATAGGAGGGATATTGAGCTAACTTTTATCGTGTACTGGTCACACATACGTGCAACCTAGGAGTAAACCTGAAATATTCAGGATAACTCAACATACGATGCTAGAAACAGAATCTGAAACAGAAGTTATTCGACTTCCATGCATAACAAGAAATATGTAACACTAACAAAGTTTTTCATTTTGTTAGTCCAAGCAAGGCTTAAGAAGCCTTGCTTGGCCTTAAAGGCCAAAGGCATTGGAAATGAATTTGACAAAATTTCAAAGCACATACCTAAGGTCCTTTGCGTCTCCATTATTATTAGATTCTGAGTTCACATCAACTTATCATCCAATGCGACAGTCACACTGATGGCAATCGAGGTGCTCAAAAACTTTGGCTCCAATGGCGTCTACACAATCCAGTCTTCACACGCGCTCGAATGTGGCACCAAGCAGAACCTTGTCAATGTCCCTTTGCTGACCTTGGCCCAGTGGCTTCATGAAGTAAAAGGTGCAGGACAAACGCGAGTCAAGACAACGCTGTCCATTGTGTGAACGCACGTATGAGCCATATGTACACATGAGTACGTATATATAAGAATAAGCTGTCTATGGAAAGTGCTGTATAGCTAGGCTGTTTGTGCATCACATGCAGCGATATTGGTATTGATGGAAAGCTAATTTTGTCGCGACTACTAAGGTCTATGACAAGACCCTCAGCAAAGAAGCACCTGCTGCTCCTGAAGAAAAGCGAAAAACATTTGCACACTTGCTTGTATTGGTGTGTGATGCCATACGTCTATGGCAGTCAAGGCCTACCAGGGGGATTTCACGCATCCGCCGGTAGACTTTGTCCTGGAGAGGCACAGGCCGGGGGACTTGGTTTTCATGCAAAACGGGACACCAGCAATGTCTGGAAGATGTCTTTGCCCAACGGCTTTGCGCAAGGACATCTGGCCTCTTCCCTGCAATCCCCTAGACTTCACACGAGCCAGGTGGGCCAGCCCCAGCCTTGGAATCAAGAGCCCCCAAAGGCCCAGATCAATGGTGACTGGGACGAGATCCTCACACCTGGGGACGTCCGAAAGACATGCAAGATTATTGGTGAAAAGCTACAGCATGTAAATAATGCCTAAGGTGCCCACAAAGAAGAAAAGTTCAGTCCATGCACAAGAAATCCTATTCTCCCTCGTTTACCGTTGTCCTCGTTCTACTGTATTTAGGGAGGCTCCACGACAAAAATATCCAAGACTGCATGGACATTTTTAAATCACTTCTTAACAACGATTTCTTAAATGAACTAGTTAAAAAAGTTCAGACGAGTGTTCCATGGAATCACCCCTTCTATGACTTTCCATGCCTGTACTGGCAGTAGAAAGATCGTGACAACCCCCAGGTCCGCTTCAGTCAGTCTTTTTTAAGGGCGTTGAGATGACACATGAAGTTGTCTTCGAAGTGAAACTTCTAGGTATTGGTATCGAAAGAAATATTTCTAAACCGAACCGAAACCGAAAACAAAAAACCGCTAATAAGAAAAGAATAATTGCTGAAAAAAACAGAAGCAGCTCATTGCTGCTAATGTTGCTTAACCTCATTCATGGGCATCAAACCCAGCATGCCTATTTCCAAAAAAAAAAAAGTGAATGAAGTAAATGTTGTTTTCGGGGTTTTTTTGGAAAGAAAAACCGAAACCGAGCCGAACTGCCTTGCTACACCGTACCTGTTCATGATGCAGATTTCATATTGTCCAGTACTTGGTAACGCCAGATCTTGAACCATTCCGGTGGACTTTCTGAACATGCGCCCAATGACAGTCTTGTCAGGATCCTTGATCAAGACGGTGACGTCCAATGGGCTACCATTCCGTGGATTTGACTCCAGAACCTGCATTGGGTGTATCTCATACTATTGTATACTCCCTTCGTTCAGTCGACGCAACATTCCCCTTGCACTCTCAAGTATCCACATGGATAACACGTCTGCATTGACACGTACCATGTACTCGACGTTGATCGTGTTCCCCTTCTTCAAATCGAAGAAGTAGCATTCGGTGGCGGCAATCCCCACCCTCACCCTAAAGGTACGTTCATAGTTGCTCGACTGCAGGACATTGTCCATCACCTCCGATTCGTCCAGGGCGCTGTCAAGGCCGCTCTCTTCGTCCTGGCCCCTGTTCGTCGACACCACCGTCAACAGCAGCAAGGACAGGGGGTAACGCGCACCTCCCATCTTTCACTCTGTGTGGCAAAAGTTAATCTTTGTCACATAACCTGTGAGCTGTCACGACACGTGCATGTTGAGCTGGATGTTCACATCCTTGCACTTGCTAAACGTGGGACTTGTGCATACAGGTGGGAATCTATATTCGCATCAGTTTCAAGCTGTCTTCTTGATAAGAGGCCTAATTGATTAGAGAAAAATAGTCTGTTTTATTAGGTATATTAGAGCACTTGCCCACGCACGTACAAAGTGTCTTAATAACGACGCCATGCTACTGACCATTTTGTTTTCCGCTGTAAAAGTCTCGAACAGTGAAGTGAAGATATCAGGGGTGGCCTTGTAATAACGCCGGGACCGAGTCCACCGGTTACTTTCACGTCCCAGTCAGACATGTATGGAACACCTCTCACGATAATGGAAACACAGCTAGCAATCATATTGCCCAACACAACCTAATCCGAAACATACGCACTTTGAATATGAAGAATCAGTCGCGTGTCACTTCATAATTCTTTGAATGCTTCATTTAACAGGCATTGCAACGTTTCCGCCAGCATGTTCCAATGTTTGTGTTTGTGTTCAGTGTACACAGTTCAGTTAGTGGAGACGAAATAACCACTGACGTCGCTCTAAAAGCCGATATTCCATTTACACGATGTTCTTTGTCTTTCTGCATACGCTAAACGTACCTAATCCATGTCTCTGCACTTACCCACGGGTACCCGTAAATGTCGGACACACCTAAGCAAGGAAAGTACAGGGTGCTTCTACATGGACTCCATCGATGAGTGCAACAAAGCATGCCCATCAACGACACCCAGGGAAACTGTACTGGGAGGGACTTCTCTAAGCACTGAACATGGAGAAGCAATTGTTGCACAGTCATTTACAAATGTCAGAGCGACTGTTGAGTGCGCAACCGATTCTCGACCTTGTCAAAAATACTTTCACACCATATTGCTCTAAGTAGTCCGATATGAGGCGAAATAAGCTTTCTATCGATCGCTTCATTTGGGCGTCGCTAATAAAGTTACATAGTACTTTCCAAGAAAGGCTAATTAACGACCACCCGGTAAGTGGAGAAAAGCTTTCAGAAATGAACCAGCCTTCTGGCAGTAATGTCTCTCCTTCTCGATCCCTCCATAGTGGTGATGAGGACCACCACCGTCATCGCGTTCGCCGTTCTCCTCTGCGCACTGGTCGAAACCGTCACAGTCAAGCACTCCTGCCGCGGGTGGCCGTTCGTCCGCGATGTCTCTTCCATGACCTTGCGTCCCGAGATCTTGGACGCCGGCTACACCACGTCAGTGGGACCCCAAGAAGCCGCGGGCAATGCGACTGACGTGCTATTGTTCCTCGTGGTGGAGGAGCAGTTGCCACTAAACGAGGCGGACCAGGAGTTGACCATGACCGTGCTGATCGATCTGCGATGGAACGATTCTCGTCTCGCCCTGCCACCCGAGTGCAAGAATATGAGCGGCGACGGGGTTGCTGACGACGACGACGACGACGGCTGCGACGGCGCATTGAAGCAGAAGTTCCACATTTCTGCCGTTGAAGGACAGCTGTGGAAGCCTTCGTTTAAGATCGTGAATCTGATGAGGGTGTCTGATCGGCACGTCCTCTTCGACCCGCGAGTGTCAATGGTCGACGGTTGCAATGGCGTTGTTCAAGTCACTACATCACTAAAGTTATCCATCTCATGCATGCTCGACTTCACCCTGTACCCCTTCGACAGTCAGGCGTGCGATCTCATCCTCGTGGTTCCCTTTTATGCGCACACCTTCACGGACAGGGTCCGACTGAAATGGCGACTCCCCCCCAAGATCATCACACGGGATCCACCGATACAAATTGACTCCCATGACGGTGGTGTGCAACAATCTGGTAACTGGGAACGACACGTCGACTACGAGGTTCGAGTCAGCGACTGTCTAGACGACTGTGCCGATAACTTTCTCGCCATCAACTTCTTCTTCATCCGCGCTCGGCTGGGCTATTTTGTACAAACGCTAATCCCCTCCCTGCTGATGGTGATTGCTTCGGTTGGATCACTGTGGGTACCCAGAGATCAGGTGCCCGGCCGCATGACCCTCGCCATCACCACCACGCTGACTCTCATGTCCATGATCGGTGCTGTCTTCGAGTCCGCTCCAAAGACCGCCTATCTGAAAGCCATAGATATTTGGTTGACCTCCTGCTTCTCGGTCACCTTCCTCAATCTGCTGGAGTTCTGTGTGGTCCTTGCCCTGACCAAAAGCAAAGATCGTGACCGCGACGGCCCGGATGACAAAGGAGTGGTTACTAATGGAAAGGTCCGTGTCGCCCTTCTTTTGGAAAGCTGGTGCAAAGTCTTAATTCCGCTACTCTTCGCCTGCTTCTGTATCATCTTCTACATTCACGTGACCGCCGAGACCAAGAGGACACAGCGGCCCAACATGACAAGATTCCCTATTTTAACCCACGCAGCACACTTTTAGGCCTACAGGTGAAATTTTGGCATCGCACGACAACATTTTTGGCATCGCACGAAATTCATTTCAAAAATCCATCTTACCGCCCACGCACAGGCTGACGACCGCCGTGACTTGAATTATACTAAGCATCTGCATTAATTTTTTTCTTTTAGCAGTTACTTTCTGCGAATAATAAAGTGGAAACCGTGTGTGTGGTTCATCACCATGACACCTAACTTTCGATATCATGAAGTCGATATTGCCTCATATCAACGGGAGTACGTAGGCAAAGGTGCCTGCTTCTTCAGCACGACTTTGCATGCGCCAGCGGCTCTGGACTCAACGTCGTCATTTCCTCCTAGCTTTTGGATCGATCGGCCGTCAGGTCTGGAAGTCTGCATTGACGTGAAAGGCGTCAAAATAGCTGATGATGCAAGACTTTTGCCTCACACCTGAAAAATGCGCAGAAAAAGTCGATTGTGTTTGCTTTTTGCAGTCAGTTGGGGAACCGACTCCAGCAGCCGAACCGGGACCCGGACCCCAGCAACTTGGGGGGCCTAAAACCTGCTCCTCGTCACGCTGACCCAGAACGTGTATGATTTTAAGGGTCTTGCTATTGTCGGGTAAAAAGTTTACAAAGAACCAAGTTGGTTTCTTCAAATACGTTTGAATAGTGTCTTAAATTTGCAAAATGACCCGTAAAAATTAGCGGGTAATGAGTAATAAGAGACATTCATATGCTTCGATTGTGCTGGTTATGCTTTGTCCCAGATGGAATCCCCCCTGCTCACCAGCTACTGCTAGGCTATCGAAGAACCAAAGCAAGTGACCAAACTCCCTGTATGCTTAAGTTTATTGTGACATATACACTGGTTTAGCATTGCAATAGTGAAATGATGAGACACTATTGAAACATAATGGACTAGAACAGAATGAAACAAGGCCTTATGCTCCAGTCCAATCTACATAGCATCTTATCCCTTCAAAAAACTTTCTCCAGATCTTTGACTGTCCATTTCCTGCGTTTTAAATATATTTTTTCCATACTAGTCTTAAATGGCCTTCCAAGTCTTAAGAACTGGTTAGTGTTTTTTTCTTTTTGGTTTACTGTGACATAAAAACAGTGACATAAAGAGCCTGAAGCAAGTGTTTGCTTGTACTATCAATAATAATTGACAATTCTTGAGACGAATATGTTTGCTGCCTTCAAGTCTTGACTTCAGATCGTGGCAAGGGCATGAGTAACTCAATAATATAGACTTATATTCAAAAACCATGATTGAGTGATGCCTTTTCCAAGGAAGATAATGTGTTCTGAAATCAAATGAATTTTTGGTCGATTGCCTGCATAGACAATGGATGAGAGCATCACAATGAAGGTGGAAAGACTTGACGTGATGTAAATGTGGTGGAGATTGAGGCCTACGTATACTTTGCTTTAGTGTGTTCAGTACGTAGAACAGAAAACGAGTATTCCTAGCGCGGAGACTCATTGTCGATACTTGAGTGCTCGTTGACTTTTAGACAGAGAAATCTCTCTCTGGGAGGAGGGCTGGGGCTACCAGGGTCCACATGTAGATGACGAAGCAGAGCCACGCAGAGACAATCTTGACCCAGACGGCCGACATGTTAGCGTTGATAGACTGGATGTCTACGTCCTTGCCGGGCGAGTACCAGTTAGTAAGAGTCATCATGACGTAGAGCGTGGCCAGAGCAAACATCAGGTGAAAGAGAGACCAGTTGTAAGTTACGCCGTCTTTCTCGTCGCCTTGTTCCCCGTTGTCCTGTCGATCTCTCTGCTGTTGCTGGCCTCCTCCCTCTTCGGCCTCGGTTAAGTTGATCTTGTCAGACATTGTCAGTCTGGCTGCCTGGGCGTTAGAAGAGGACCTGATGGAGGAATAGAGGACGCAGCAGAACCAAATGATCAGGCCGAAGATGCTGGCTGTGTCCATGGCGGGGCGGCTGTTGGGATCTGGGACCACTGGAGCAAAAGAGTCTGGTAGGGCTGTTGCATTCAGGTTGACGGTCTTGCGGAAGATGATCTCGGTCACATCGGCCTTGCACAGCTTGTCCGGTTGGTTCGTCATGGCCGACCAGGTCAAGTAAATGATGTATAGTGAAACGAAGGAGGCCTGAAGCAATCCGGAGTTGGGCTGGTGTTCCTGGATGATGGGCAATACAGAGACGATGCTCAACACGACGCAGAGGATGAGGTTGAAGGAGATGAAGAACTCATGAAGTCTGCAATCCCCTGCATGCACGCCCGTGTAGTATGAGTAGGAGAGGCCCACACCGGTGAGGGTCAGCCCGAAGAAGAGGAAAGTGCAGGCGAGGAGAGAGTAGAACCAATTTTGGTTCCCCGACTCGTGGAAGTTGGCTTGCCATCGCTCGGCCCAGGAGTGCGCGAAGTCCACAATAAGCACGAGCTGGACCAGAATAAAGGCCAAGCCTCCGACCATGCCGACACACATCCAGGCGTGGCCGAAGCCGCCGTGAGGGATGAAGAAGGCGGCCACACACCCGGCGATCACCAATAAGTACTTGATTCCCCAGAAGCCATTTTGCAGTCCTGCACGCGTGTCACGCGAGTTACGCACTCCAATCGTCAGCAGCGACATCAGCAGAAAGAAGATGGTGACCACGAAACACACGCGGTACACGGCCAGGTAGCCCACGGCATCGGCGCACTTAATCTGTACGCGGTCCGACCCGGGCAGACGGTTTAGGATGGTCGCCGAAATAGATGTGCCCACACTTTCCTCGCAGAACGGCACCTTCGTCAGCCAACCCTGGACCCCGGGCGCCAGCATCACGCAAGAGACGGCCACCGTGACGAGGAGCAGTAGCGCGTACATCAGCTTGGCCAGCGTGGAGTTACTGCAGGTGCCAGAGCAGAGGGCGCATCCAGCCGAGCACGCCGCGGAGGTGAAGCAGCACGCCAGGCTGCTCAGGCTGAGCACGCCACCCATGCTCGAGGCCGAGAAGTCCTAGCTGAAAGATTCCTTTGTCCAAGCTCCGAGGTGAAATGACGACTTATCTTTTTACTCTTCTTTCTTCTTCCCGCTCGTCCAGGCTGATGGTCGCCCCGGCTCGGTCGGCCGCGATCAATAACAATGGGCCGCGGAGGTAGAGCGATGACGCAGAAGGTGACGCAGAAAGTGAACCTCTCGAACTCGATGACGGTGAAGTGAACACACCGAGTTGGACACCACTACGCGCAAGACCTCGTCCCAGGACACCAACTGCGTCGTCACCCTTCTCACGACGGGGATGAGAAAAAAATCTTCCGACCTCTTGCCCCTCTTAAGTGCCGTCCGTCAATGTGGCCTGGCCCGTGCAGATGTCGGCTGTCGACGACGCGGGCGGACGAGTAGAGATGGCTTCTGAGACGTCAAAACTGTATCGAGCTGAGCAAGAGTCTAAAATCTTACGAGAACTTCATGAATAGCTGGAAGCTTCTGAGAACACGGAGATTTTCGTATAATTTGGTCACTCTCACCATGAATGTACTGATAGTAAATAGACAAACAGTGTGACAGTGAAAGGAATAATATGTTTGCGCACCCATTTTAAAGAACGTGTGTATTATTTTGGACTGTGCCAGGTTATCTATAGTGCACAGCCAGTCATTTAGTGGACACCACCTTCATTTTGTAGTTCTAAATTTAATCCACAGTAAATAGAACAATACGTAGGTGTCCAGTGTCCACATCAAATTTGACTCTACGCACTGCGGAGTCTCTCGATCCATGTTTTGAGCTTGTGAGGAGACTTTGGAGGCGTTTAAGTTGAGCGAGCTCGAATTAAAGCCTTAAAGCTCGGAATGACAACCACTTTTGATTCAACCTTTGGTCGGATTGGTCAGATTTTGCCACCGTTTCTAGTCGTTTGCAGCTGGACGAGTTTACGTGGGATATAGACAATCCTGTAACATAATATTAGATATAAAAGTTCCTAGTGGCGATCGCAAAAACTTTGCAAACATTTGTTGCCCCTGCTTTTCAAGTGGTAGACTATAGAATCTTATAATAGAAGTTAGGTTAATTTAACCGCGGTCCAGGGCAAAAACCAAAGATTTTGTCCAATCCCTAATAATTCTCCATGGGGGAATTTTTCCCCCATTAAGTAAGTTTTGTTGAATGCATATTCCCCAGGGAAATTCCAGGTTGCAATTTGGGGGCCTATTTAATTAGTAATTAGTGGCTTAAAAATTTACTTAAGGTTTTTTGGGATTGGACAATCCTTCAACATGGGGGGGACGACTGAGGATTTCTGGGATTGGACAGATTGGACAGGTTGGACGATGGGGGACTCAGAAAAATTTACATGAGAAATTAAACTGGGATTGGACAAAATTAAGTAAAGTCGGTTATTGTTCAATCTTTGTCCAATCTTCCCTGAATTTCAAGGGGATTAGACAGGGATTGGACAATGACCGAGTTTACTTAATTTTGTCCGATCCTTGTCCAATTCGATAAAACTATTTAGGATTGGACAATCTGGGACTTAGACATATTCCTTGGGATTGGATAGGGATTGGACATAACCGAGTTTACTGAAGTTTTTCCAATCCCATAAAACTACTTAGGATTGGACAATCTGGAACTTAGCCAAATCTCCTGTAGGATTGGACAAAGATTGGACGGGATTGGACAACATATATAGTGGTTACATAAACATTACTCGGTCATTGTCCAATCCTTGTCCAACCCCTTATCAAAGGTCCCATATTGTCCATTCCCTTTGTATTAACATGAGATTGAACAAAGATTGGACGGGATTGGACAACATATATAGTGGTTACATAAACATTACTCGGTCATTGTCCAATCCTTGTCCAATCCCTTATCAAAGGTCCCATATTGTCCATTCCCTTTGTATTAACATGAGATTAAACAGAGATTGGATGAAGATTGAACAAAATTCCCAATTACTTAATTTTGTCCAATCCCTCATGAAAGTTTGGCTAAGTCCCAGATTGTCCAATCCTACATAGTTTTTTTGGGATTGGACAAAGTAAGCAAACTCGGTTATGTCCAATCCCTGTACGATCCCGTGGAAAATTTTGTCTAAGTCCCAAATTGTCCAATCCTAAGTAGTTTTATGAGATTGGACAAAATTAAGTTTACCTAACTTTGACAAAATTTTTCATGGGATTGGACAAAAAGTTACTTAATTTCAGACCTTAGAAATTGTTCAATCCCGGAATGGACAAAAAACACCAATTTTTAGACCATGACCAAAATATATTAAACATTAATTAAGTAACCCAAAATTCGGATATGTAATGGGTAAACACCCAAAGTTTCACCCAAAAAAGAAAGATCATGCCTAAAAGTGACGCAACCCAAATAAAATGGGATTGGACAAAGAATGGACGGGATTGGACAACCTTATGTAGTGGTTACATTAGATGATGGAAATCTAGTCCACACTACCCGAATCTCAGGGTTTCCTTGATACTTGCGGCTAACTCGACTCGTCAAACACTCGACCCCAGCTCCGCTGTAGCCTGGCCCGTGCGGTTGTCGACGAGGCGGGCCGCCGAGGCCTCCTTCTCGGGATGCTGCTGCTCCTGTCTGAGCGAGGGGCGAGCGAGCTAGCGACGAACGAGCGAGCAAGGTAGCGGGCACAGCTGGAGTGAGCTGGAGGCTGGAGGCGTTCCTGTTCGCTCGGTCTTTAAGGCAGGCGCACGAGCACGACCGCATGCAGGCACAGAAAGAGGAGAAGTAGAAGAAGTACTGAAACAGCTCCAAAGAACGACGGAGATCAGATATCCGACTCCGAAGGAGGAAACTCGAGGGTTCCGAGGCCGGATAAAGCCTCCAGGGTGGCCTCGCGCGTCTCTGTCGGGCACACGGCAGCGCTCGGAGTCGCACTACCTTTCCAAGAAGTCAGAGAACAGGCGAAAAGTTCATCCTCTGAGATAAGCAGTGAGGAGGAAATTCTTACTGTGATAAAGTCAGGTGAGGAAATTTTCCCTCGGGTGCACTCAAGACCTGGACAGCCTGGTCACAAGAACGGTGAGCAAGGTGCTGTCCAGGTCTCTCGCGGACGCCACCACTGAGAGCTTCGTGTCGTCCAACTTCGCACATCTTTTTACTGGTGTCGGGTAACCGGTGGCGATTCGATCGCTGTCGGATCTCTGTGATCACGTCTGTCTCTAGTGACCACCCCGGGAATCTAGAGCAGTTCCGCATAAGTGTCATCGAGCACACGTGGGTGGAGTGCCACAAGACCAAGTCCATTGACTTCCGGCCAACTGCCAACCCGTTTAACCTTGCAGTGTCTTTGTTCATCACATTCAGACCTCTTTTTTTTGGACTCGTGGGGAAACTCGGCTGACGCGGCCTCGTTCCCCTGAAGTCTCGTCACCGTTTCCATCCTTCTCTTCGTCCCTTGCTTTCTCCACCTTTCTGTAGGCTTTTCCCTCGTCTTCCGGACTCCGGAGGAGTCGAGCTGAGCCAGCGTCCGCTTTGCCTGGCAACGAGACCGTTGCCAAAAAAATCCCCCTGTCAATGGTAAACTTGCCTATTGCGGAAGGAACTGCGTTCTTACGCACGCAGCTCACCATGGAGAGGCATCGGGGCAGTACTAGTAGCAGTAGTAGTAGAACTAGCAATAGTCAACGCCGGACACGACGATATCAGTCAGCCTTGTTCAGTTCTTGGCGAGGGATCCTGCGCTGGCCATTCAGAAAGTTCCAGTACGACATCGCTCTGCAGGCCGACCGTGAGAAGTTCAATAACTTTCGTTCTCTCCATGTAGTGATCAAATGTCAAGAACGCTTCCAAACATGGATTGCCGCGCGCCGCCCCCCACGCCCGTCTACGACAGCGGAACAGAAGATGCTGACAAACACGTCGACCATGAGATGGAAGACGTCGACGTCCAAGAGGACCTGGTCCTGAAGTCTCCTGAAGATGCCGTGAACTACTGGAATCAATCCCTGGAAAAGGTGATCAGCTGCTCATAGCGTAGGTGGAAGAAGCCAACACTGTGTCTTTCGTCTTTGATAGGGCGCCCTTTCCTGTCACCACTTCCGTGAGTGGTGGCGCCGTATCGTACCCAAGGTACTGAGCCCCAAGCCAAACATGGACTACCAGGCCCCGCTGTCCCACATTGACGAAGAAAAGCTTTCATGGTACCGTGACATCTGGAAGCATAATGCTGCGTAATGCAATTTTGCATTCATTCCAGGCTGTTACTGAATCCTCTGGAACGCTTCATATGTGATGGTGACCCCGTCGAAGAGATGGGCAAGCTCTCCAAGTTAAACGACCCACCAGCGCAGTGCCGCAAACTGTTCAAGATGGGAGAACCCACTTACAGTTGCCGGGATTGCGGTCACGATCCCACCTGTGTGCTGTGCGTAGACTGCTTTAAGAACTCTGAGCACAAAAGTCACAGGTACAAGATGAGCACATCGACAGGCGGTGGCTACTGCGACTGTGGTGACGTGGAGGCTTGGAGTGAATTCACTCACTGCTCCACGCACATTTTGGGAGTCATCTCGACTGACGGCGGCAATCCTCTCGACAAGATGCCTCAGAATATCCAGCAGAGGGCCGGATATGTGTTCTCCTCGGTCCTGAAGTACGCCTACGAGATCCTGGTGGCAGAGTCGGCACTTAACCTGCCAGCAGATCTCACGTACAAGGTTGAGGAGGAGAAGGGTCCCCTCCTCCTCAAAACGGATTTGCCGCTGGAGGACGAGGAGGACATCTACTGCACCGTGGTGTTTAATGATGAGGTATGGCATACCTGATTTGAATATATATTCCGGAAGAGACGAACACTTTATTCCACCAATATTTATGAACGGCAACAAGTGCGTACCATAGTCCACGTCTATAATATAACCTTAGGTGCACACGTTTGACGAGGTGATAACCACGCTACCACGAGCCGTCGACTGCGACAGGAACACAGCCATCAGCTTCGCAACGTTGATAGACAGAGAGGGACGTGTAATCATACGATGCGCGGGATACGAGGTGACGTCAGACATCTGAAAAGAAAGATACGGCGTAAGCATGATCTCCTTCACAGTACTGCCATGAGGCCAAAAGAATCACGGAGCGGATCACCAGCCGCCGCGGGTCGAAGCCACTGAAAGTGATGGTACAACACAGTCACGTCGTAGCGCACCAAAACTTCGCCATGCGCCTCCTAACCTGGCTGCAAGAAACCTACCTCGACTTCTCGGCCGGATTCAGAGCTCTGTTCTCTCGCATAGCGATGCAGCCCCCTGATCCGAAGTCAACATCGTCATCTTCAACGACCTCGTCGGCTGCCAGTCGCCGGGCAAGCCGATGCACCATGGTGGAACTGCTTTGCCGCAACGACACTGCGCTGTGGAAGGCGGCACGTAGTCTGATCCACCACCTCCTTATTTCGGGCATACTCATGGAAAACGAGTCCAAGAAGGCATTCGCTGTCGAGTTCACCAAGAGTTACGGTAAATTCATGTCTACATTGCGTGAGGAGCATTAGTCTCTCAAGTGTTTATTGTTGCAGGAGCTATCCTGAAAGACTTCATGGAGGACGATCATGACCACTCATTTTCGATCGCTGTGCTGTCGGTGCAGATCTTCACAGTCCCGACTCTTGCTCACTACCTGATCGCCAAGCAGGACGTATTTGCTGTGCTCATGCGAACCTTTATGTCAGAAGCCGAACGGAAGCGAGGAGCCCGAGGGGGCAAGCTCGAATTCCAGCGCAATCTTTCCACACAGTCACACTTTCGGAGAACCTACTGTATCCTGCACGACCTCAAGCACCTGCTTACGACGCCACCAGACGAATGGGATAACGACCTCAAGAAAGGATTCTTGTACGGAGTTTCGTTGCTCTTTGACATCCTCATGTGGATGCAAGGCATGGATGAGCAGGTGAGCGTGACAAATGTCAATCAAGTTTTCGTTCCTACTGGCCATCGATTAACGCTTTTTCTCCATCGTTTGTCTGCACGTAGGTCCGCCAGGTGAGCCACCACGTCGAGTATGAGCTTGAGTGGGAGACGACGTTCAACCTGCACATTCAACTGGCGCCTGTATCTTCGTTGGTGTGCCAGTGGGCGGCCAGAGACCGCATCGTGTTCATCAAGACCATGAGGATGGCCTTCAAGAAACTTTATGAGGACGATCACCGTCTGGCACAGATAGAACCTGCCACTCTCGTCACAAAGGAGGTCTGCGGGAAGGCTGCCGCCTGCATAGACTATCAGGTACCATGAGTGAATCAGTGAGAGAGTGAAGCTGTCGAAAGAGCTAAAACGTCGTTCTTGTTCTTCATCTAGGTGAGCAGCCGTCCTATCAGCATCCACCTACCGCTGACTCGTCTGTTGGCTGGTCTCAGTCTTCATCTGGGGCGCTTTGACTTACAACTCAATAGCCACGAGCTAAACTTGCACGAGCGACCGACGATCTTGGAGATGATGGAGCCGTCATTGCGGTGCACAGTGCTAGTGGCCCAGGTCCAAGCTGGCTTGTGGCGACGCAATGGATACTCTCTCGTTGATCAGGTAGAAGCAGTGCGTGCTTCGCACAACTCGTACTTAAAAAAGAAAATGCCCTTCCTTATACCTATAGTTTTGTCTTCGTTCCCTCAGGTTCGCGTGTACCATGACCCGCGGTGTCGCAAGGAAATGTATGACCAAGACATGTTGATGCTCCAGTTGGGTGCAGCCAACATGGATCCTGAGGACTACATCATCAACCTGATCAACAAGTTCCAACTGATGAGTTGGGCCGACTCCTCCTTTGATTGCTCGGAGGACGACTCCATTCGCCAAGTGGCCACGTTGGTCGAAGAATTTCTCGGCTGTCTCATCATTGTCCTAGGCGAACGCTACTCACCTGGCGTTGGCGCTGGCATGACTCCTGAGGCGGCGCTCAAAAAGGAGATTGTGCAACTGCTTTGTGTGGAACCAATGTCACACTCCACGTTGAACAAGGCGTTGGCGGAAGACATTCATCGTGAAACGGGCCTTGAAAAGGTGGTTGAGTCTGTTGCTGTCTTCAAGAGAGGAGGGATTGTTGGACTGTCTTCTGGAAATGTCACCAGAGGCGTGTACGAGTTGAAGAAGGAGTACTACGACCAATACAACGTGTTTTTTTATCACTACACGAGAGAGGAACAGTCAAAGTCTGAGGAGGCGCAGCGTGCCAGACTCAAAGCATCTGGGTTGCCTCAGTGTTGTCCGCCACCGCCGCCGCCGCCATTCACGCCGCAGTTCGCGGGCATCATTGGCATCATGGGCTGTGACGTCTTCATGCACGTCCTCTCCCTTGTACTACAGCGAGCTGACAATCTCAAGTCGAGGTAGGTCAAAGGTTTTCTGCGGTGAGTTCTAGCGAGTGACGAATGCTACTTGTTCTCTGTTTGCAGGTGCTTTTCTGAGAGCCAAGTACACAAGGTTCTTCATCTCATTGGCCTTTGCCTGCACGAGGAAGAGAGATACGCTAAGACAAAGTCATTAAACGAGGAGCTGGACTCCTCTGTTGCTAGTCTTCGTAGGGTGAACTTCATAGAAACTGCAAGGAAGTTCGACATCCCGGCGTTACTAGAACAACTAGTAGGTAATCAAAGAATCGACAGTCACAAGGAGCTCCTGGCCTGGATGTTGGACAAGTGGCGAGTGCTGACCGGAGAGCAGAAGGTGAAGTCAGGAGATCTCGGAGATCTTGAAAAGGATGCGGCAAAAGCTATGACGTCTGTGATGACTGCCACGGCAGAGTCTGAGCTCAGTAGAAAAAAGAAGGCTGCCGCCGAAGCTCGGCGGGCAAAGATTTTGGCGCAGATGAAATCGGCTCAAAATAACTTTATGAAGGAAAATGCAGAACTGTTCGAGGAGACCCCTTCGGGATTGGAGAAGCGGCGTGACGAGAGCATGTCCTCCATTGACACTATGGAAGTGTCCACTGTGGATGAGAAAGAAGAAACCATGCAAGTGACCTTGGGCCCAAACAAGAGCTCGTCTGTAACGACGGACAGCACCTTCACATGCATTTTATGTCAGGAGGAGGAGACCTTATCTGCCGAGGGACAAGCCCTGGTCATGGCAGCCTTCGTGCAAAGATCCAAAGTTCTGAATAGGCGGAGGCGTGACCAAAGACAGCAGTCAACTTCGGAGGAGTCGGCGGAAAAGACATCAGGGCTGTACTCATCGTGCCTTGTGCTATTGTCGGACATGCCTAGCGCACCGTACACCTCGAGCTGTGGTCATATCATGCACTCGAGGTGCTGGCGAAAATTCTACGACGACATTCTCAACCACGAGCGCCAGCGCAGCCGCATGCGCCACCCACACAGCTTTGACGTAGACCGAGGAGAATTCCTCTGCCCACTTTGTCGGTGTCTGTCCAACGCCGTCATACCCCTCATACCACAGTTTCATGTTCTTCAGCCGCAGCAACAGTCTGGAGGAGTAGAGAAGCCTGTTACTCCAGTTGACATGCCATTCTCAGAATGGCTGCAGGCTCTAATGATCGTGATCAAGTACAAGAGGAAGTTGTCTGAGACCCCGACGAAGTCGGAAGACTTGACACACACGTGCCCCATGATCTACGAGAGCGCTCTCGGTCAAGTCGTCTCGTCACCTTCGTTAAAGACGCAAGAAACAGTGTCACGCAAACGCTACTACACTTGCCCGCTTGACCAAGTTATCCAGGAACTTGACCAACTGCATCACGACAGCCGCTCATTCGCCCGTCTGTTCACGGATCACGAGGGCAACGAGCTTCAGTTTTCGGACAGTGTCTTCGAAATGATGAATCTTTTCTCGCAGGCAGTTTGCCGGGTGGGCCTAGAAGACGGCCTAACCTATCACGTCAGCCACGACGAGCGCATCCCATTGATGGTGTGGCAAACTTGCGCTTACACAGTGCACTCCATTGTCTGGTCCGTATTGGAGAAGGGTCGTTCAGTGCTTGGACCTCTGTCGTCCAGGCATCACGATTGTCTCTCTGGACTGACACGTCTCTGTGGCGTCTTGGGCTCCAACTTTGGCGATCCCAAAGTTATTCGGAGTCATGCACTAAAGCTGCTTTCCACCCTCCTGGAAGTTGATGCTGCTGATCTCTCGATTCTCGAGTTTGACGCCTTCGGCATGCTGGTCGCTCTTACATTTTCTCTGCCCAGCCTGTTCAACGAGACTCATGCTGCCGCCTTGCCCTCAGCCAATGTTCAAGACCAACACATACTGCAGCTACTGCTTCTGGTGCACCTCGTACAGATTTTGCTAACCACGGACCAATTCACGACGCCGCCAGATTCGGAGGAGTTGGCCGATGACGACGACAGTTCTCGCCATGAGGTTGCACCCATCCTAGATCTGCTCCAAGTGGTCAGGAAGCCCGTGGGTTTCTCATCTGACAGCGACGGCTCCGAGGGGCTCGACGCTTGGTGTGTGTGGAATGACGTGAAAGTTGCCAGTCTACCTTTCCTTCGATGTTGCGTACTCTTCTATCATCATCTCTTCAACGTCCCCTCGAGCAAGTGTTCGTCCGTGGGCGTGAAACATTTCGAAGACGACGAGTTCGAGGTCCTGATGGGCTACCTGGGCCTGCCGACGACACCACGCCAGCTCCTAAACTCTCCTCACTTGTGCAGCCTGGCGCGCCGTTGGGCAAATCACCCAAATGTGCGGACGGCGTTGTCTCCGTACGGGTCGATGACTTCCCCTGTAACTTACCCGATGCGCTTGACCCCTCTCGTGTCGCTCCCACAAGACTACAGCGAACTCATCAACTCTGTGTCGAACTTTACTTGCCCGAAGTCTGTGGCCGAGGACTCCCGTGTCCCAGCTATGTGCCTGGTGTGCGGCGAGGTCATCTGCTCACAGTCCTATTGTTGCCAGGAGATGCTCGACGGCCGCGAGATGGTCGGCGCATGCACTGCGCACGCAGACCGTTGCGGCGCTGGCAACGGCATCTTCCTCAGGGTGCGGGAGTGCAAGATGATCCTCCTGTCGGGTCGGAAAAAGGGCTGCTTCATCCAGCCACCTTATCTGGACCGCTATGGAGAGACCGACATAGGGCTGAAAAGGGGCAACCCGCTGACACTTTCGCCGGAGAGGCTGAGCAAGATCCAGAGACTTTGGCTGAACCACGCCATCCCCGAGGAGATCTCGCATGTGGTAGAGAGCAACATGGTTTATGTGGGCACTCCGTGGCAGCACCTATAACAATTGCTATGTTTTGTGTCATGGGGCTCGAAAGTCCGGGGTTATTGTTGTTGTTGTTGAAGCCCAAGATTCTCTGACCTGTCCAAGGTTTCATGCAGCATTTGTGCCTCATGACAGGGAAGATTTGAGGGATTTCATCAAAGTCGAGGCTCATCAAGGCCACGTCCGACGATGCAATTTGACATCCTAATTTTTTTTTTGCTGGAAGATCGCTTATTATATGGGAGAAAAATTCAGATGTCAAGAATTTGGGCTGCTTTTTCTTTTTTCCAACAATGGACAGCAGAGGTTTTTATAAAGACAAGATAAAGGACGCTTGATAAGCGCTGGTCAGACATAAAGCTAAAAAAAAAGATGTCGTGTCAAACTTCTAAGTAAGAGAAACAAATTAACTGTGTCAACCCAACTACCGACTAATAAAGCTATGAACATGATGAGCAGGGAGTCACTGGTCTGTGTGGCGTTGGCCCTCACCCGGACGAGCAAGCAAGTGTTCGGCTGATCCAACCGTTGGGGCTGCAACCAGAGTGATCGCTCTAGTGCTTTCCTTCGCCCCCTCCTTTGAAAAATTGGATTGAAATCCATTCCGGCTTGCGGTTAAGACTGGCGGCTCAGACGAAAACCCGACTCATATCCTTTGTTTCTGTGAGCAGATCCTTCCGAAATCCGTCGCAAGCTCGAACAAATCTGACTAGGCTCACCAGCCAAAGCCACCTGGATTTCAGATCTAATACGAACGACTCGCTCTTGGCTGTGAGCTCTTTCTATACTGCTACTACTATTCGTACTCCCTCCTCAATCCTGTGAGAGCGATCGCGCGGGCGGCGATGGCGACGGCGGCGCAGGCGGCGACGGACGATTTGCAGGAGGATAGAGAGGTATTAGAGGGAGACCAATTTGGGGCTTGGCAAAAACGGGCCAGCCCCAAATCCTAATGGTGGGATAAAATCAAGAGATGCATCATCCACCCCTCGAGTCAGCCATAATCCTTTAATTTGGCAGCATTAAGCTTTTTCCGGCGGGGCTTCAGAGTGATCGTAGTAAATGGCTGAATGAGAGCTTTAAATGCCTGCACACAGTACAGACGAGTCATTCGTCGACTATGAGCTGGCCAGATTAGCACTGCTGAGGTGTCAGTGACTGAGCTGCGTTGGTCTTGCACAGGTCACAAAGGTCATGACGATTTATTGACGGCGCAATTAGCGCACTTGACATCGACTTTGTAATTAGCGGCCAGAATCACCTGTCTCTCATGGAAGTTCTACGCCACGCCCTGGTTCCACCCAGTGTGCGCGTCGCTCCTCCTTCCCGTCCGCAAGAGGTGGTGGCATGGGCAGTACAAGGGCCGGGCTGGAGGAAGGGAGCAGGAAAGTGGGCAGAGGCAAGGAGGCTGTTACCACCATTTAGTAGCGTAGGAGCAGCAGCGTCATCGTCACCACTTCAGCCCGCGGCTTCTGGACAGTGAAACCACAAAAGCTTTCATTGATTGGATGGCGCAGCAACTTTGGAGCTGGAGCAAAATTGCCAGTCGATAGTGCTCTTGACGACCATGGCGGGATGTAATGTCATTATGCCCGCCCCCATTCATTTTAATCCGGCAAAACCGATTAAAAAGGTTTTTCTAATTAAAAAAGGTGATTTTTTTGCCGAAATTGCTAAATTTTGCCTGTTTCGGTCAGGTTTCTTCTTGGGAGAAATTTTTACCTAAAAAAAGGTGAATTTTTGGCCAAAAAAGAGTCGGGCTTTTAGCGTAGGCCTGTGACCCACCCTGTCCGTGCGAGGCGCTCTTAGCAGGGATGAACCCGCGGACGAAGGCTTTGATAATCTGGTCGTGTCATCGGTCCCGAGCGTGCGAGATCTTTAACTGACTCAAATCAGATTTAAATAAGGACATCAAACAATAATCAGAGTATTCCAATATTGTGTTTGGCTTTTTTACACTGAGATCCGGTATCCATACCGTATGTGTATCTTAGTATTCACATATCAGCACAGTGGCAGGCCCGAATGACCCATAAAAGTGATTGAAGCAAAAGTTATTATACCTATTATTAATTACTTACTCCACACCTGTGTAAAGGAGCACGTTGTTCAGAACAAGGAACAGGCTAATAGTTGGGGCCCATGATTTAATGTAGATGTTTGATGTAGCCCGACTTGTCCCGGATGACGTCAAAGTCAACGTCCCGTAAACATCAGAAAGATCAGCAGTAAGCAAGCACATCTATTTTATCTAAAGCAAACAACTTTAAGAAGAGCAGAAAGACACCGTGAACAGGGCATTTAAACAGCCAAGACGCTTCAATCTCGTGTGGTGCGTGAAACGTCTTCCCCGTCGGCATTCTTGTAGGAGTGGCACGCTTTTGGACGAGGACAAGATGAGTGGTACGGCCGCGTACAGGGACGCGGTCCCCGAGTACTCGGTGGGCTCGATCAATGCATTGCTTTCCGTTCTGAGACACTCCGGTTACGACCATTTTAATGTCAAAGAGGTATTGGGCGTCCCCGCTGACGTCGACCTTGAGTCTCATGTTCCCCTCCAAGGATGCCGCTTCGAAGGAGGTCCTCGCCAAACTAAGCATCCGGACCTCCGCGAGGCGCTCTTTCTCTGTCCTGTAGCGAAGTCCGACATACTTCGTTGGGGGCGAGTCGACCTGGTGGCCTGGAAGCTGCCGGTCCTGGACGTCAGTGAAGGCCGTCGTGATGGCGTCACGCATGAGTCGCCTTCTTGCCGGAGACCGACCATTTACGACGTCTTCGTCGCCCCAAACGATGAAGAGGCACTTGAGAATGCTTGGTTCCATGATGCTGATCGGACCACAGCGATGCGTGCTGGATGTTTGTTGAATTACACTGACCGCGATTTGACGGATTTGCATCATGAGGTCACCTCTGTCATCAGGTTTGCCACTGGCGGGGCCAATTTCTGACCATTTATCATAATGACATGCTTCTGACGGTGCACAGTCCATGTGCGCCGTGTGCTCACGCTGCATGAACAACTTGGTGCACTCTGCTTTGAAGGGCATTCCCAAGGGAACCCTTTCTTTTTCTTTCCTCTCTCTGTCTCCCAATGGTAACTCTGTGTGTGCCTAAAGTTGTATCTGCATAGTCCTGTTATAGAGCGCCCCACTTTACTACGGGCGACCATAACAGCAGCGTCGGCATTATCTTCTTTGACGTCCCCCTCCTTTCCCCCCTCTCCAACGTGCGCGTCTGCTGGACCACTTTACCGTAATGTGACGCACTGCGCGTTTTTTGGAATCTCTTTTGCGGCGGACAAAAGAGGCCATAGGAGGAGTGAACGATAATCCCCGCCAGCGCGTGGCTGCCGTAGCTGCATGCAGGGAAAACGGCAACTTGGTCGTGTCCTGCCAGTGAACCACGTCCGACGCAGCCTGCCCGAATGCAGGTGATACATGTGAGGGTTGCGGAGAGTTGCAGTCTCTCTGCGGTATCCCAATTGAATTACGCCAACATTTGCCTGCCTGCCTGCAACCCCCACGTAGCTCACGCTGCTCACGCCGCTCACGCTGCTGCCGTTGCAGCAGCCGCTGGCGCTGCAGCTGCCACCGACGCCTCTGCTACTGCTGCTCCTCAGGAATGCCCCCAGGGCGAATAAGGAGCTTGTCCATAATGATGTACACAAGGCACCGGAAGCCGCACGTCAACCACCCGCTGTGCGGTCGTCCCCGCCCCCTGCCTACCGTGGGCCGGACACCCCGCGGAGAGGAGAGGCGTTATCTCAAACATCTACTCAGCGGTCACGGGTCATTGAGCAGTGGAAGAACAGAAAATTACGCCTCCGGCTGTCAGGAGAGGAGTCGGAGAGTGCAGCTCTCCTTTTCTCCCTCCTTCCCCGCCGCCGACTTGGACTCGTCCGCTGTCGTCCACACGTCCTTCCCCTCCCCCTTTCCCCCTTCCCCCCGTCGTCCTCACCCCCCTGGAAGAAGCAAAATGGACTGATCCCTTTGGAAGGAACAGTGCACGACTGAAGAGACATATGGAGGTTCGGTGAGCGACCTCAGTCGTCGCTGTTCTTCACCCCCCTGACCATCCACGTTGGCCTAGCTTTGTGATTCACTTGGTCGATGTCGATGTGCGTCAGGGCGGACGCCTCGTTCGCTCTCATGCGCGAGACGGAACTGGCCGTGGGCCGCAAGAGTCTTCCGGGGTCTCTGTTGGCCAGCACTAGGCCCTGCTGTAGTGCTGGCGCATCTGGCGAGTCTCTTCGTGGTCCCCGGGGGTCCCGGGGGCCCCGGGATGACCCCTGCTGCACTGGACGACGAGCGTTTTCCGTCAGCAGTTTGCAGTCAATCCTATGGAGCTCTTTATGGCAGGCGTTGTCCACTTGTGCAGACCAGGTCTTGATTGAACTGCTGGACGACCCTTCGTTGGTGGCTGCGACCTTCTGAGCAAGATTGCGGTTGCCCAACCTCAAACTGGCGTTCAGCCTTGAGGCCAACTTGTCGGCTTCGTCCAGCTGCCGCTTCATGTCTTTGAGCTCTCTCCACTCGCGGATTCTCTCATGATCACTTTGGTCAGACTTCTTTGTCACAATTGGCTTCTTTTCCTCATCTGCTGCAGTGGAAAGTGTCTGCTTAATTTGTTGCTGCTGCAATTTTTGCTCCTTCCAAGTCATGATCACATCCTTCACCCTCTGCCTTTTTTCCTGCTCCCTCAGCCAGTCCCCCAGCATCGCCTCCACCTCTGCCCTGTCCGTCACTCTCCCGGAGGTGGCCGCCCACACGTCGTCCACCACTTCCTGTCTGCTTCTCTTCCTCGTCGCCATCATCCATTTGGTGACCTCCCGCGTGAAGACACGATGATCTTCATCAGACCACCCTGCTGCCGTCGAGCCTCTTTTACTGCTCTTTGGCTTCTGCTGCCTGGGTGGCCTCACGTCATCTGTTGTTGCTGCGGCTCCCCTCTCCCCCTCCTCCTTCTCGCCAATATTGTTCGCGGTGGTCGCGGACAGCAGCGTCAGGTCGTCTCCGCCGTTATTACCTTTAATTCCGGTGCACCTCTTGGTTGGTGGCTTCGTCGTCGATGCCTCTTGGTCGCCGTCGCCCACCCCATCGACGTGCCTGCTCTCCTGGCCCTGCACATGGGTGGTTGATCTCTCGTCTTCCAGTTCCCTCTCTCTGGCTGCCAGCGTCACTAATGTCTCCCTATTTGCGCTCCTCATGCGTGTCAGAAGCGCACGGGTGGCGCGGACGCGAGATTGGATGTGGTCTTCAAAGTCCACTTCGACGTCGTCGGGGCGGTCGTTCTTTTCCTTCATTAGACGTTGGACGGCGGCCACGTGAGAGCGAAGGCGGTGCAATCGGTCCACGAGGCGCCGGCGATCGCGCACGTGCTCCGCGTGCAGCCTGGCGTGCAGCTCGGGGAAGAGGAGATTACGGGTGGAGCAGCAAGAAGTCCGATGCTTCATTGGGAAGGGGGTGGAGAGGCCAAAACCTGCAGCGGCCTCGACTGGCAGCCTCACTCACGTGCATAAAAAGGTCTGCGCCAACTGCAGCAGGCAAAGTGTGCACAGAACTTATCATAGCGCACGCATGCTTGTTACTACCACTGCTCACGGCTGGCTGGCGTTTGGAGACAGATGCTTCTCTTCTTCCGCTCGATGGTGCCAGCAAGCGCGAACACTGGCGTGGAGTGGGGGAAAAATATTGAACACACATTCCCCATCTCTCCTCTCTGCTGCCTCCGGCGATCGTTAGTTACACATGCAGCAAGCAGTCGGGGGAAAAGGCACACATGTTGTGGAGGGCGGTAGTCAGCTGCCCGCGCCAGGTGTGGCCGGAGACCAGACAGCTGCCCAAGACCGAGGCCGTAGGGGAGACGGAGAGAGAGCATCTGTTTTCGGCCTTGACACATTCATTCCCATCCAGGGACAAGTGATGGGGGGGAGAAACAGTTTGAATGAATGGATGAGTGAGCGTCTGAGTCATTCATCGATCAGGGGTATGATTCATGGCGAGCATTGTTTGACAAGATGCGCTTTGGGCAATGAGTTCACCATTGCTCATCGTGTCAACCATCAACAGATAGAGCAGCGCGTCTGCGTGCTCCAGGATGATCCCGACGCACGAGCACGCACGGGCAACGGAGAGGAGAGGAAGGGGGGGGAGGAGGAGGAGGAGCCGGAGCACAGGGTGAGTGGATGTTGAGAGGGTGACCCACAAATCGAAATCGCGGCCAAGGACGATGAACCCGACTGGGCTGCGCCCGGTAAGGGGCGCGAGCTGCGGACTTGGATCTCTCTCCTCTCGCGCTCTCTCGGTCGACGATCAAGGAAGAAACTCGGCCGCTGCATGCAAGTGCAACTGCAACTGCACCTTGTTCAGGCAGGCAGAGGCGGCGCGCGCGCTCTCCTCCTCCCCCTGCTGCTCCTCCTTCTTCTCGGCGAGCGCTACCTTGTTCTCATACCCTCTTTTTTCACTTATCTATGGCCGGACTCGCCACTGCCGCTGCTGCCGTCGCAGCCGCTAACGCCGCCCCCCTCTGAAATGTCCTCGCTCTTCTTTCTCTGTCCTGATTCCTCCAGTCGCCCTACTAATAAATAACAGAACGGGGACAACGGGAAAGAAGTAGAGCTGGGTGCGGCTCCGGTTTCGGGTCGAGCTGTTGACCTTTTCCTTCCACCCTCATCTTAAGCATTTTTTTAAATAAAAAAACAAGAAAACAAACAACTGTAGTTGAACCGACTGAGCTTTGATTGGAGCCACAAACGACTTTTTTGGGTCGGTTCGAGCCGAGCTATCGGAAATCCGGGTCGGGAAAACTCGAGCTTGGGCAAACGCGAAAAAAGGTCATTTTCCAGTACATAGTTGTACTTTATCAAGTTCAGCACTTGTTCTCACCTGAGTAAAATTTGATGTACTTTTTTTACATCCCTAGTCCAAGTCGGTGTCGAGTTCAAATTTCCCGCCGTAACGGAGCAGAAGGGGGAGGAGGAAGAGTCCATTTTGAGGACCGGCTCCACTAAACAAAGAACGAGCGTTCAGTTTCGACTTGGTGTAGAACAAGTTAGACAAAATATCAACATCTCATAGTATTGCGCTCAGTTAACAGTTCTACACCCAGGCTGTTTAGTAAACGTCCACCTTCGCCGAGGTTCACGACAAATCTAGTCGTCGTCCACCTCCCACCCCCGTCGAACTAAAATGGACTCCTCGCTAGTTTTTCTCTGGCTTTCTCTCCTGGACTTGATCGTGGGGAAGAACAAAGGTCTTGGGGTTGAAACCGCAATGTATCTGCAAGTCCTTGACCTAAATTGGACAGTCAAGATTGTAAATCGATCGTTTGGAAGCCAAAAAGTGGTAAATTTCTCCTCACCTGAGGAATTCAACAACATAGAACACAAGTAACGACTGAAAAACACGCATCGTGGCGCTCTGCTAAAATTCAGCTGTGTCTCAGTGTGGTTTTACGGAGAGAACACGCAATCAAACACAAAGGCTTTGAAGCCCAGCGGTCACAACTTTTGTTGATAACAAGGTCCCTAAGAGGACAGAAAAGTCTTCTTCGGTATCATAGTAAAGCTTATCTCGCAATAGTTGCTTATGGGATCCGTTGCTGCTAAAACAGTAAACGTTACGTTAATACAACAGATCTTGACCTATCCTAACCCTGACGATCTCTCAGCCATCGAGCACGAGTTCACGTTGCGATCCTTGGGCCCAAGAATCGGGGAGTCCCAGCACCCGCAATAAGGCAGTGACTCTACTGTTTGTATGGGCCGCGCCGCTCGTGTCTATTGCAGTCACGTTCAAGAGAGTCGCGCTCAGGCCCCTTTGTTCCCTCCGCGCATCCATGTTCGCCGGCATCACCTCTTCCACGCTCTCCCTCTGGGCTGACGCCGTGTAGCTGAGTTGCCACGAGAAAGAGAACGAGGAGGGCGTCCGCAACGGTACAGGCCTAGCAGTGCCAACCTCCCTCCCCCCCCCCCATCCTCCGTGTGGGGAAGCATGAGGTGTACTGCGAGCACCCGCCACGCCATTTTCCCCCCGCCAAGAAAAGTTGGCTGAGAAAAACCTGCTCTAAATACTGTGTGTTGGCCATGAGTGAAAATCCGACTCGCTTTCCATGAGCTTTCATGCCTGGCGCCGGCGGTGTCGGGCCCAACTGTGTGGATCCAAGCAGGCCTCGACATTGACTCGCATCCATCCAAGGTTGAGCTCTCCTCCAGAAAGTGTGCCGCTCTGGAGGGCACCGACCCCCGTTCAAGGTCTCTCTTCCTCTCAATGGTTGTCATCGCTTACCCCGCTGGAGCTTCTTTGTGACGTCGGCGCTGGCAACGCATCATGCAGACGATTTCACTGCGCGCTTCTTCTCGTATGACGTAAGAGTTGGTGAAATGAAGACAAGCCGCGGCAGCAGCAGCTCCCGCGCAGCCTTGAACGAGCTTTGCTAGGCTCACCTCGACCCAGGTGAACAACAACCTTCAGGAGCCGAGGAGTTAGAACTGTACGCAGACGGTTCGTTCAACTACTAAGAGACTTACGTTGTTCTTACATATTCATGGATGATTTTACATCTGCTGACTTCATTATTGTAAAGAGAGAGAGAGAGAGAGGTTATTGGCCTCCATGGGTTCAACGACGCTGGCGCCGCCGCCATCACCTAAGCCGCCCCTCTCTTTCCCTCCAGTGACGACGACGCTGTTTTCCAAGGTCTTCTTTCAAGTTCACTCACACTTTCCGGTCGTTGCCTTCAGTGCACGTATACGAGCATGTACGTAGTGGGTGAGGAGGAATACAGTGGCCCACGCTTATGAGCGTCACAGATGTTCCAAGTTTTGGAAGCCCTTCAGTGACTTGCTTCAAAAAGTTCCTCACTTTACCATGTAGTTTTCGCGTGTAATTACTTAACTTTATAAGTGGAAAAGTACCCAAAATGGGCTAGTGTTTGGTGACTTTTTGTGCACGTGTTTCGTGATAAAATGTTTTCCGAGACTCTCAGTGTTGGCCACCTAAAAGACCTCTGACCGAAACAAACGCAGGAAACGTGATGACAATGAGAAACCGTTTCTCAGCAGCTTACTCCAAAAGTTGGTGTCGACAAAGTTGACCTAGGAGAGGCCACAGGAATAAAAAGGCCGGGAACTGCTGAACAATGCAGACAAAGCAAGCAACAACTCTGGAGGATTGGACCTTGTACACTGGAGCCCAAGTGTCTTCCGGCCATCATAGATCCGGAGGCTGGAAATGACGGACCTGGGAAGGGTCGTGACAATGTTTGAGTTCAAAGTTGACAGGTCTGTGGAGAGAAAGAGGCATGGCAGTCTCATCCAGAACATGATACAAGTGCCTAAAGGTGTAGAATATTCATGTCCACATGGAATGAGGTCAGCCTGAGCTGTGCCCAGCTGTAATGCTGGTGAGTTTTTCAGAAAGTACAGCAAATTGTACAGAATCTGACCAAGTGAAAAATTGCACAAGTTACGTCGCAGTGCTGGAACTTGTGTGAACAATGTTTTGTTGACTTTACTCCCTTAAGCTCCCAACTTTGAGAGCATTCAATTGTTTCGCCACGAGCTTCAGTAAACACTATATTGATCAGCTTGGGCAACTGTAACCCTGGCTCGGCTGCCCTCTCACATTCACCTGTATTCTACGCGCACTTGAAACCGAGGAGGATTCCGCTATTGCCACGCGTGCATTGAACCTTAGCAATGACAGGCAGGGCAGCTCATTCTCACTCGGCGTGACCTTGCATGTTGTCCTTCAAAAAGTAGAAATAATGTTGACAAGGAGGCTACGGCAAGGTCACGTCTAAGTCTAGTCGGCCAGCCATCTAGCCAGCTCCACTGTATTCGTCCTCAGCTGGAGGAGTCGAAGGTCAGAGCCTTTCCTTTTGAGGGTCATGTCATGGTGGGTGCTGTCACCACCGGGCAGGAAGGTGCAGTACCGTAATTGCCGTCAGAGCTGCAGATCTGTCGTTTCCTCACTCCGTACCAGGTTAGGCAAGGCCATGGCCTACGTGTCACGACCGAGCATGGGCGTCCCCCTGGAGTGCCACCCGCTCCACACGTCCGTGCTGTGCGTGTCCGTAGCTACATAGCAGAGAGAGTCAGTTTGCATTAGGCGGCCGTGATGGAAGTCGGAGCTGAGAACAGCCGTGAGCTGCCTCAGTGCATCGTGCAACGACGGAGGACATCACTGATCGTACAGATCTTTTTCTTCTCCACATTTTCCTCTTCCACAGCTTTCTCTTCCTGGCAGCGAGAGCGAGAAGAATCATTCCTCAGGGTCACCTGCAGCTTTCCTCTTCCCCTCTCTCTCCCCACGGTGTCGTAGCCTTGTGAGGAGCGCTGTGACCGCGATCGCGCACTCGGCGGCCTTGGCGAACGGCGAGCGCAGGAGAAAGGCCTCATTTTGCGCGCCAAAGAGGCCTCTATGCTCGGAGAACAGGGAAATGCAGCAGCAGCAGCAACAAGGTAGAAGAGCTAAACTCTCGAGGTCATTCTTGGCCGACAGCAGCCGGAAGCGGAGGCCGACGAGAGGAAGAAAGCTTTGAAGAAAAAAAAACAAAAAAGAAAACTCATATGTGTGCTAAGGTCACCAGTGCGCATTGGCAAGTCTTCTCTCTGCGAGGCATTCTCGGCTCAACGGGGGAAAATGCAGCTGATTTTTGCAACGTGGCGACGTTTTCTTTTCGCACTCACTCGCTACGTAGGCCTTTGATCGAGTAGGCATTGAGGCCTAAGCGTACGAACGACCTGTTGTGAGGCAGCGATCGTATGAACGAGCGGGGAAACTCTGCTCTCCGTCTCTTTCTCTCACTCTTTCTGCGGGCGCCAACAAAGATTTCCTGTCCCACTTCATTGTTTACGCCAATTGGCGCTGATCGTGGGCGCGCAAACACGCCGCAAACCGCGCCGAGATCAAGAGAAAAACACCCGTCCGATTCTAGGTCATGATGGGACTCCCCCCTCGCCCGGCCGCCGTCCTTTGGAATCGATTTTCTCCTTGACCCAGTCCCGCGCACGTCTTGGCGAGGCCAAGGGTGCCAGTGTTGAAATCTAGTGCATCTTCAGCGGAGAGGTCAAAACCAGCAAAAGATGGAGAGAGAGAGAAAAAGAAGGCCGAGAGTTCATTGACTGCGCTCTCGCTCGTTCGCTCGCTCCCTCACTCGCGCTCGCAGCCGCCATCGCCAAGGGGGACGCCGAAGGCAGGGAGGGAGGCAACGTTGCTACCTGGCTGCTCGGAGGCAATGAACTCCGTCGCCGCACTGAACTGCCTGGGGGAAAACCGGGCGGTTGCCCCGCTTGGTTGGTGGAGAAGGCAAAACTCGAACACTCGGGAAAAATCCTCAGTCGGACGAGTCCAAGAAGGCATGGCGGGAGGGGGGGGGAGGGAGCTGAGAGGAATGGACTCGTCCAGTTGAGATCGTGCACGCGTGGATGTTGCGTTGCCTCCGGTGGCTGGACGAAGCGTCGGGGGACGAGGAAGACAGCCTGCTGAGCGAAGTCGGCCTCGCTCGTCCAGTTGCCCAAGGTGTGCGCCTTGAGCCCGGGCAACCAGGTGTGCGCGCGCGTGTGCGGAGCATTGGCCACTGTCAAGGAGACGTCTGAAGTCACCTCAAAGCTCACTTTCCTCGCAGGAGTCAAGGGGAGAAAAGATGATGCCAGTGAAATCACTCCCATTTCACCTATGCGCGCGCAGCCCCGCGGACGAGACCTGCGTGTGCGCAAAGATTGCGCACGCGACCTGCGCGCGCATCACGTGATGACGACCCCTTTTTTGCACGAAAGTTTGCACGACCAAAAAAAATTCGCACAGTCCTGCGCGAATCTGGGTTCCTCTTGTTGTCGTTGCGCAACGTCAGCCTTACCAAAGGATGCTCCAAGAAAACAACTTTTTTTGCAACTTCCCCTTGACTTCTCCGGGTCCAGGGGAAGGGGGGTTGCGAGGTGGGAGGACACGGAGGGGGGGGGCGCAGAGGGGACGAGGACAAGGGCGGCTGCGATTTCACCCATCTCTCATACAGTGAACGACTCCGCCATGAGTCTAGAAAGGGAGAGAGAGCGAAATCTAACCTTTGTCAGTGTCAAATTTCCCCCCCTGGCGTGACCGTGAGAGGGGTTTTCTCATCAGGTATGATGACGACACGCAGGTGGCAGATAGAAATCGACTTTGCCCTTGCTTGTGCTTTTTTTAAGCAAACACGCGCATGAAGATCAGCTCAACGGATCACTTCTCGTCCAAGTCGAATGCGGTTTCTGTCTCATTTCCCCAGGTCTCAGAGCTGACGGATTCTTTAGCGGGAGGCACAGAAATTGCGGAAGGCTGAAACGATCAGGAAGGTGACCGAATCCTTCCATTGCCACAGCTACAAGGATGATGTGACCGAGACCAGCTTCAACGTCGAGGAGACGACCTTCATCACCCCCGGCAAGGAATTTGCTCGCGCAAACTCGATATTTCTCGGCCACCAGGCCCGTTACTGTGTCGTCTGTATTATGTTTCTCTTGAGCATCCACGCCCTGGGCACCACGAGAAGAGTCAGACACGCGTACGGAGGTGTCAGGTCCTGCCTGAAGAGGTCCACCGCCTCTAGAGATAAGAGACTATTCAGCGAAGCTCGAAATCGGACACTCAATAGCGGAGAAAACTACGACGGTGTTTCAGAATGAACTGGGAATACTCTGCGATGAACTTAAACGCAAAATTTTTGGAAAGCGTCCGATTTTTTTCAGTGCAGCGGGGAAAAATTTTGGGACTTTGTACCCAAGAAACGAAGCAAAAATATTGTGAACTCTAATAATGATCTCCTTTGTCCAAACCGGACTGATGCAAAAATTTGCGCGACATAAGATTTTAACGAGTAATTGTAATTATTGTAATTACTCGAAATTTCGCTTTCATCACATTTTTTTGAAATGACCCTTCAACCCTTCTCTGCTACGATAACAGCATTTAAAGACAAAGTTTTTTAGGGTTTACAATCACTCCAAATGCAATCACTGTTAGAGATTGGTAAATAAGTTAATACGAAGAGGTCCATTTCCTGATTCCTTCTAAAGCCCATTCACAGTTCGAAATGAAAGAGGACATCAAGCAGGACGTACGAACGAGGTGTGCAGGATTCTGGAGGAGTCCGGCATCAACGAGGAGAAGTCGCATCCCCGTCAGTCTGACCAACAAACGAGGCTCAACAAAGATCCAACCACTGCTATTGCTGGACAGAGGAGTACTGTGTACTGTTACGGACTCTGTCACCATCAACTTTTACTTCATCCTAGCATTAAAAACGTAGCAAAGACCCAATTCACTAACACTAGTAATTGCATGTAATTATCATTTCGAGAACCCTGGAAAGAGGTTGCGTGAGATGCCTCTGATAATTCCTAAACCAGCATCCACCATCTGGCTCACTTGGGTCCTAATCGTTGGTTGTTGCGAGGCCGTTTTGTTGCTCTGGAGGCCAGAAATGTTTCGTGACCTCAACAGACGCTGCCGCTCAGAAGCCACCCTATGTTGTCCTGGGCTCCGAAGTCTTGGCACTGAATCAGGAGTCGCTGGAAAGGAAGAGGACATTTTTCCAAAAGAAGTGTAGAGGGCGCACCATACTGGGCGCTTCAGGCTTCCTATCAGCTTCATAATACATTTTCTTACAAGATTGCCTTCAAGATAGTTCCAAACCTCTACTTGCTCATGGTTGCACGTTGATCCTGCTGCAGTGGTACACGGCTGTCCACGCGAGAGTCACTTAAAGGGGTGACCATCGACTGGAGCTAAGTATAGGCGTCTTGTACATAACAAACACAGAAACAAACAAACCTTTTCCTTTAACTTTCCTCCTCTGCAGAGACTGTGGAGATCGGACACGGTCTCTCGGCGAGACGGAGGCAGCTTTAGTTGTGTGATGTCGTCCCTGACTCGTCCGAAGTCGCATAACCTCTTCCATGGCTGGCGTATATGGGGAGGGCATCACATTTCGCCACCTACAAAGAAGAGAGACGTCAGGGATCAAGCAGAGGTGGTCATGAGCATCAGCGTCTTCCTCACCTGCCGCTCCTTTCCTTCGGCGTCACGAATTCCGGCCTCGCCCTCATCTTATCCAGCTGCTGGAGCATGGCCGGGGTAGGGTTTTTCAAAGACTCCTCGCATCTTTGTCGCATCTTCTCCTTTCTGACGCCTTCGTACTTCTCCGGGCTCAAATGCTTCGCAACCTCCCGTCTCGGGCTCCTTTTAGTTCTCTTCGACCTCCTCAATTTGGTCTTGACTGGCTCGACATTTTCATCACTGATGTTATCCTCACTGACGATCTGAGCGTTAAGAATGTCTTTGAACAACTGGTAGCCCGGCTCTTCTTCAAAAGACGTGTCTTCGATCACTTCCATCAAGGACATCAGAAACCTACACAAGAAGTGACCTCGTTAGCATGACGTTGTGCTTGAACAGACACCTGAAATTGAGTATCCCAAGCTACCAAACTGGTGATACTGGTGTACCTGGGGTAGCTTCTGCCGGGGAAACACGACGCCAGAAACTTGCGCTTCATCTTGAAGGCCGTCTCCTTCTCCTCCCGGACAATCGAAGCCTGACGATGTCGCCTTTGCACATTCATTTCCTCATTCTTCCTGTCTTCGTCCTCGTGGTCCCAGGGCAACCGTCCTCCCAGCCACTCGATCAGGTTGTAGAGGGTGACTTCGAGATCTCCCCGACGAGAGAAGCAACCTCTATGAGAGTCCCTGCTGGTGTATTCCTCAGTTCCTTCATGCGCCCAACGATTGTCAGGTTCGTTGGGTCGGTGGAGACCACCAGGACAAAACTTGTTGCACAGGCCAAAGTCTACCAGGTAGATCTTTTTCTTGCTTTTACGATCGAACAAGATGTTGGAGCCCTTGATGTCCTTGTGCACGTAACCTTTGGAGTGGATATACTCGAGGCTGTCGATCTGAGAAGGAAAATAAATGGTCACTCTCTAGCGATTTGACCACAATGGCTTCATCTCACCACTTGCGAGGCCAGAGAACAAGCGGTGCCAGTGGAAAAAGCTCTAGGTCCAACTCTGTCCAACTCCGTCTGCAGGTCGACTCCGTAACGAGGAAGTACGAGGAATCTTAGTTTCTTTCCATTAATGAACAGGGATCCCGAGGCTACGAATTTGGCCACCCCCAGGTGTCGCAACCCCCGATGGGATCGCCACTGCTCCAGCTGGTCGGACCGGCATGAGTTCAAGTAGAACGCAATCTCCACAAAGAGCGGCCCATTTGAGTGAGGCTCCTGCAAGGTAAAAAGTATCGTAAGCACCACCTGACTTGCCACCACTCATCAGGATGACACTCCAAGCACAGGATAAAGTGAACAAGACGCCCATGGGATACGACGGCTGCACAATGCATGCGCGTGGCACACCTTGTAGCTCGAATGAGGCTTGTCGCTCTTAGGCAAACTGTGAGCATGCGGCCTTAGTTGTCCAACGGATACAAAGTCCACATGGTCGTCCAGACTTTGGACTTGAAGGCAGGTGTGACCAGAGATACACGAGTAGTAGGAGAAAATAAGTACTTATCTGGATTGGATTTCATCTGCAACTGAGCAAAGCTACATCACAACAAAGATCACAACAAAACAAACTCGTCTTCAAGGATAAGGACAACGTCCATCTCTCTCTCGACAACCACATCTAAAACATCCGTCATATACGCTTATAAAGCTCTTAGGCGAGTTTAAAGTATCAGACGACCTGTCTGAAGATCTTGGACGAGGTGTACTGAACGCTCACCACTTTGACGACAAAGTCCTGGCTTCTTCTGGCTCCTTTCTGCAGGCTGGCCGCAGCGTAGATTTCTCCAAATCCGCCGAGGCCGATGGCGTTGCCAATGCGCCACAGCCCGCCGGAGTTATCACGGACGATGGTGGCCTTGGGCAGGGGATCTGGCAAGAGAAAACCGTTGGGAGAACGTCTTGGTGGAGGCGTCGGCGCCGGCGCCGTCTGCTGAGGACCCGGGGCGTCAAATCTGGCCTTCTTGGGACAGCGGAAGGTAACCTCCACGTCGACGTCGTTGTCATCGCCTCTCGCGGGCCTCTTGCGTTTTCCCATGGCTCACGAGAGACCAAATAGCTCGCAGGAGCAAGTCAGCTCACAGCTGAGACATCTCTCAATTCCCTTCTCTCCTCGTCGACGCCGATCGTCACTCCAAGCGTAGCCCAGCTGAAATTAAAGTAAAAGAATCTCGGGCTGCTCGGGCTCGAGCTGCCACTCGTGGTCGGTGTCGCCGATGTCATACATCGTCGTGAAGAGCATGAAGAGACTGCGGAGGACTCGTGTGCCCTTGCCACAGTGGTGTCATGAGGTCAAACTGAAGGAGAAGGAAAGTCTCAGTTTTTCGACATTTCTTTTTCAAACTAGGCGAGCCCTTGTGGCTCATCCCTATCCTGACGAAGAACGACGGCTTGGCTGCCAACACCATCACGTCGCTCACCAGCTGGTTATTCCCGGGTCACACAAGCGTGCAAACGACCTTTCGGAGGTCGTGGATACTCATCTTAAGGTTAGGAAGTATTCAAAACTTTTGGATCAGTTCTGTTTTCTCAATTCCCAGTAATAGGTTGCGTGAGTTGACGGGGAGGATTCTTTAGTGTCCCTGTGCACGTGTGACCCGGCCCTAGTCTCAACTCACTTCAGACAGCTCGGCTCCTTTCATTAGTCCTTTCAAAAACGTCACTTCAGCTATTATGTCTGTGCAAAAATTGCAATGCCTCAAAGCCTTCAATGATGGGCTTCAGAGTCTCAACGCTGGTATCATATGCTATCATGCATCTCTTTATATAATCTCTATGTATAAAGCAAATGCTCTGGCCAGGTTTTTGCAGCCAGCGTGTCCTCCAAAACGAAACGAAACCTGAACGAACGTCTTTCAAGGAGGATTTTTACCGAAGAAAGTTCATTTTTAGGCCTTTCACAGAAAAAGGTAGAGTTTATCCACAATAATCACAATAGAATTAACTCGTGTTCAAGTTTGAGGACAAAATCCATCCCCTCTGGACATGCACGTCTAATACATCCATCGTGCCTGCCCGATAAAGTTCTCAGGTGAGTGTGAAGTTTCAGATGAACTGTGAAGATCTTGGACGAGGTGCGCTAAACACTCTCCACTTTGACGACGAAGTCTTGGCTTCCCATGGCTCCTGCTAGCAGACCGAACTTGTCTTGGATAGCTTCTATGCATGTCAGGTCAGTCTTCACTCCTGTTCAGATGGATGAAAAGTTTAAGGCTGTCTCCTCATTGTTAGGTTAACCTATGCTTGTGGTCTGCACATGCGTACCTGGGGTGCAGTGGCCCGCATGAAGGTAGAGGACATGGAGTGCACCAACTCCGTGGGTTTTATTTTGACCGATCAGGCATGTAGAATCATAAGACTATGCTATACTAATATCCTTTCGTAGACTATGCCCAAAAGCACAGTTCGCGGGGGATTGCGACCTGTTACTATTGCGACCCATTAGGATTCGGCCTATACACAGACACAAAGTGCGACCATGTTCGCCACAGAACTGGTCACGTGACCCCGATTGAACCTGGACCCGGGCGATCCCTACATCAACTTTGACCTGTAGAAGATCAATGTCATCCGGGCCTTTTAGAAGTACAGCCGGGTGGCATGTGTCCTCTTCCAGGGCGATGATGGACCCACTGTTAAATTCGGTCAGTCACCTCCAGTTTGGTAGAGGAGGCACGTCGTCTCTGCAGACGTCATATGACGTCATGCTAGGCATCATATGAGAGCAAACAAACAGTCTGAAGCACCCCACCTACCCCAACGCGTTGGTGCTCGACGGGCATATGTGTGTACTTGATTGGCACGGTAGCTTCAAGGACACCAACCAAACTGGCGTCCTCTTGTGGTCAGCGACATCTTCATGAACGTGGATTTACGACATTTGCCTCCCCCCTGCAGCATGGAACACCTTGTCCAATTTTGGACCCTCTTCCTCGGAAGGGAATTAATGTGAAAAGTCTTAAACCTAAGCCTTAGTGTAAATACACCAAATTCATTCTAAAGGCCGAAATACTTTGTTTGTGTCCGTAGAAGACAGAAGACTTGGACCACTCTCGTGGTCAACACACGGAAAGGATGATCTTCAGAACTGCCTGCTACATTAACTACCACCATTGCATTAAGAAGCCTTGGTACCACTGAGGCTTCAACGCTAAAGGAGGAGAATTGAATGGTGGAGATTCGTCCATGTCAACTTGGACTTTGAGACGTAGACCAAAATGAGATTCTGATAGAGCTGACTGGAATTCTTTAAGGACCAGACTTGTACTTAAACGATCTGCTCCTGAAAGGGAGTGGATTCCTCCAGAATTCAACCATGATAGTGCAGGTAGAAAAGGTGTTGAGAGAGAGATAATGTTTGCCAAAAGTATCTTGGTCAGCTTACATGGTGATGACAAGAGCAAGCACCAATGGAGTGCTGATGTGAGAGACCTTGATCAGAAGAGTTCCTCTGGTACAACAGACGCCAATTTTCCAACCAAAAAGACAAAATAGACATTTTTGATCTAGTCTAATGATTATAAATGATTCTTTGGTATAAACCCATCGATTCCTTCCCTTTCAATCGTCTCAGTGATGGTGACACACAGTGAGGTCGCAGAGCAAGAGGTTTCGCCCAGCGAATGCGTCTGCGGCGGAGACGAAGGAGAAAGCGCATGGTCAGGGAAGAGAAGTCAGCTGCAGCTTGGGGCATGAGCCCTTCTGCATACAACAGATGCACAACCCTTAAAACAATATCATGGATTTAAATACTATGGAGCATTATTATACAGCGATTTGGACTCAGCTCCGAGGGGTTTTGGCTAATAGATGACAATCTCATTCTTCACAACTTAACTTTCCATCAACACGTGTGCCGTGCACAGATGCTTTCACACCCCAAGCTGCAGCTGACGCAGCCTGGCAAGATTAGTTGCCTCTTTCTGCAGTTTGAAGCGCACTCGCGTCCTTCACCTCTTTGGACCCTTCCGGCCGTGCCAACACCGCACTCGTCCCTTCGAAGGTTAACCGCTTAGTCGGTTTTTTTCATTTAAAAAAACTACGGAGTTTGAAAAAACTTCAGAAATCGCACATTTCCAAAACTGGAACTTGTAACTTTCCATCTTCCCCTTGAAATGGAGCGGATGAATAATGATGAAAAGGCCATCAATTTCTATGTGAACGAAGTCTTCGAGTTTAACGCCAAGTCTCGGCTAAGTTTCAAAGACGAAATCTTCGACTACTTCAAGTTCTTCATGGACACCAAGGAGAGGTTACTGTATGCCCAATGCAGTCCAGAAAACTACCACAAGACCACAGGTTATATCCGCATCATGGACATATTTACTCGCCTGGTGAAGACTGCATACGGCGAGAAGGCTCTCTGCGTTGGCACCAAACGACAATCCGTCTACTTCAAGCTCTCTTCAGTGTACAAGGAGGACGAAAACGATTACGTGGTTGCGTGGAAGTCGCCGACCTTCAGGACCTATCTGGGATTTCAGAAACACGCTATCGGCTTTGGAAAATTGGCTTTTCATAGGGCGACTTGGCCAGAGCTTCTCCCTAACCTTCCTGGCTTCGAGTTTTTCCACACAGGCTTGACAATGGCTCGTCAAGACGAGTCCACCGACCTGGTAGAAGTGGCCAAAATGAAGGACGAGTTCAAAATCCGGATGAGGAAGGTGACAGAGGCGATCGCGGAACAGAACCACAATAAAATGTTCATCGACAATCAAAGTCTGCACCATCGACACGCCGTTGACACAAAGAAAACGCTTTTTCGAGTGTCTCGCGTGCTGAACAAAACCCTCAGCTATGACGTGTTTCGGCTCAACTGCGATCACTTGTCAACGTGGCTCCTGACTGGTCTGATCTGCTGGACCACGGCTGCCTACGAGCTGTACTTGCCAGTGCCTGGGCCTCAATGCCAGGGGGAAGTAGATGAGAGCGTACTTCAAGCAATTGAAGGACAACTTTCCGAATCTTTCCAAGCCACTGAAATTTGCCAGAGGTGTGACAAGTAGCAGCAGTCAGCAACAGAGTTCTCCATTGCCAGAGACGTTCCATTGAAATCTGATTTGATCAAGATGAAAACTAAAGCGTGGTAACTTTTTAAGTCTTGCCAAGTCAGTAAAATATGTCGGAGGTGTGACAAAGTAACAGCAGCCAGCCACAGAGTCCACGCCCATCATCCGATGCAATGCAGCTCGGGAAGCTCAGCAATCTCATTCTGGAGAACTTGTCAATCATGACGTGGATGTCTTTTTAATGCTTGTAGCAGCCAAAGCAATGTTGCTTGACTTTTGCAAAGCCATATTGTCACAGTGGTCGGTGCTCTTTTGATTTTAAAGAGATTTGCTGACTTTCAATGGACTCTTGACAGAAAACCACACAACGGCACCTACGCTCCTTTTGGAGCCGCTGTAGACGGAAAATACGAAGAAGAGTAAGAAATACTTCTCCGTGGACGCCAACATCTTCCGTAGGACTAAGAAAGTGCAAAAGTCGGATTCTCGAATATGATGAACTGAGGTAGACCTTAATCAACCAAAGCCAACTTAGTTTAACCTGACAGACTTCGTGCACGCTCTCCACTAGGTGGCGTGTCCAGGGGGGTGGACTTTGCCCACCACGTGGGCTTCGCCCACGACTCGGAGGCCACAAATTGGTTTGTATAATACAACATTATCAAGAAGTAACAAAGGAGCCTAGGTTTCCACCGGATTTGATCCATCGTCAGGAGCGGCTGTTGGTCCTCGGAGTCGGTGATGACGTGGACCGCGGACGGCTGCCTACCCCTTGCAGTGGTTGAGCTCTGACTTTTAGCAGCTCTCCATATAGTGTACTGTACTCACTGTCAAGTTTTCCCCTGCTGCATCCTTAGCGGCCTCGTTGTCGCAGGCAGCGGTAATTCCTAAGTAGAGGAAGAAAAGCCCATCAGTTCAAGTCCCTATGTCAACAATCGAGTCAAGTCTTACCAGAGAACTCAAAGTCGGAGTCCATCGCCATTTCATACGGCCCGACCGCACGCGGTTTTCAGTGGCTGTCTCGCCTCTGAATGGAATTGCATGATAAATTTGACATCGTCCGTCCACCAGGACTGGGACAGCATTATCTTTGTGGCATCTTGAAGCGCACTTTGACTTGGAAAGTTACTTCCTTCGTCGAAGGATTGGGATCTGTGGCGTTGGAGGAACGCTCTTGTCCAGCTCACAAGATCACGCAACTGAAGATTCGCACCGAGTCCGAGGGCCTCGCATCGGTGGAGCCAATTTCTCCGAGAGATTGGAAATGGATTGACTTTGCTGTGGATGTCTTGAAGCCGGAGCTAGATACCACTAAGGAAGTAGGTGGAGAAAATTATATCACATTGTCAATTGTTGTTCCTGTGGCGATTTTGTTATTAGCCTATTGCAAACAGATGCTAAGTGAAACTGGACTTGCAAAAGAAGAAAAGACTTCATTGTGGTATTGCATGCAAAGATGATTGAGAAGTTCTTCGACAGTGAAGATATGAGGGTTCTCACCATTCCAGCGATACAGGACCCTCGATTCAAGAAGTGTGGCTTTAGGAGCAGTGAAAAGCTGCAAACTGCAATGAGACGACTAAAACAAGAGGTGGGAGATCTTCAAGCCCCAAGCTAGCCCCTCGAGTCAAAGTCCACTTCAAAAGAAAATTCCAAAGAACCAAAGAAGAAAAGAGATCTGTGGACATTTTTCGATCAGTCTGTGGAACTGCAAAAAGGACTTCATGACAAGTCCGCTAACTACAAAAAGGAATTCAGGACTTGCCTGAGTGAAAAGCCCTTGGGTAGAAAAGACAATCCACAAGACTATTGGAAAGCCCATCAGGATATTTATACCGATTCCACGTGAAGATCCCGTCTGAAAAGCTGTCAGTGCAGCGTGGGGAGCCCCTTTCACCCCACTGCAATGACTAACGGCAAGCACTGTGTCGTGAGGAACTGGCTCCTCCGAGGACAGTTCAGGTGGGCTTTTGCCCACTTTTCCAGCAGCTATTACAGGATTCAGATGAAAAATAGTTCAACGACTAACTCGTTGTGCGAGCCGGGGACGTTGCTCTTCGAGATGGTCACCATGCAAACGATCGTGCAATCTATTGTAATAAAGCATGTATTTGACTGCACTTATACTGTCACAGGTATGAACATGTGCAACAACCCATCTGCAAGTATAATATATATTTACGATGGATCCTGTAAAAGGCAGGCATAGCATGGTCTACTCCAAGTGCGGATCTGTCGTCATGAACGTGTCGCTGAGGACATGCGTGTCGCACGTGCGGGAGGGCCGATGCGCTGCACACGGAGTTGATGGATCGAGTACCGTAAGTTACACACCAGGGAATGTTGAAAAAACACCGACATGATGCTCATGCATGTCTCTCTGGTCCTCCTTACTCCACTTCCATGTGCAGGTAGAAGATGATGCTGGCGCACACAGAAAGCAGGAGAGTGCACAGCAGCCATACTGGAAAGAGAGAGAACAAATGGTGAACGCTGCTTACGACGTCCTGTACAATTAGAGCACCTTTGGCCTCCCTGACAGCCTTCTTGTCATGAGCAATCGCTTGAATCACTTCCCGCTTCTTCTCCAAAATTGAAAAGCTCGGCTCGAATCCCACTTGCTGCTGTTGTCTGACTGGAGCTGGAACTTGGTGGCGACGGCCGCTGCCGGTCCCGCTCGTGGACGTGGCGGTGCCGTTTCCACTGGTGCATTGCTTGAGCCAACCAATCTCTCCATGTTTAGTGTCTGTGGTACGTCGATAAGGCGTCTGGTCCTCTTCGTCATCCAAGTAGAAATGTCGCCGTTCTTGTTGCTGTTGCAGCGGGTCTGGACAAAGTCTCCTCGGCAGGTGTAAATCGGCCACGTGACTCAGAGGCAAAGGGCTAGGAGGAGGGACAAGATCGCGTGACCGCCGCCGCGGTGGCTGCGGCGAGTTGCGGCCGCTGCCACCGGGATTCCTCGGTTGCTGCCCGGATGGCAACGGCGGCGCGTCCGCATTGAAAAGTGTGCCTCTCTCGCGCTCGTCATCGGAGATCTCGGCGTCGCGCACAAGTTGATGCAAAGCGTCAAGGAACTCCTTGGGGTCCGCAGAAGAGGCGGAGGACTTCTTGTGGGCAGAGGAGTCCCGGGAACGAATTCTGATCTGCGGCCGCGGTGGGGGAATTGGAGAAGCCTGCAGACTTCTGAACGGCTGCCTCTTCTCCGTCGGACGGGACTGACGCATGACAGCGACTCCGTCACCCACATGACCCATCTTACGCTGCTTCTCCTGCACCGCGCTGTTCGGCACTGGCGTCTGCTGCGTTGTGTGATAGCTGTGCTCCTCCCAGTAGTCTTCTTGAGCGGGCTGTGGACGAGCGAGTTGTTGATGGTGCTGATAACGCGACCTCTCGCTCTGACCTTCCGGTTGGCGTTGAAATGGTTCCATTCTGTGCACAGGTGGTGGTTGCTGTTGTTGCTGTTGACGCTGTTGTTGCGGATAGTATCCAGCTGCCGGAGTCATTTGTGTTTGGTCACGGAAATATATGTTCGCCATCTTCTGATATTCACCACCTTGGCTTGCTTTCTTCTGACCAAAGGAGGGCTCACTCAAGCTCGGCTGGAGGACGGCCATCAAGTTCCGGTTGATGGAGATCTTGGGGAGCCCCCAACTCTCATCCACCAACACGCTCTCCTGCGGCGGCGGCTGGTGGAAGAGGAATGACTGCACCTTCTCTTTGTATCCGATGCCTGCGTCCTTGCCGTTCATCTTGAACACTTCTTCCTTGCTAAGAAGATCTACATTTCTCATTCCCGTGGCCATGACATTTCCGGCCAGCGCCGCAGCCTTGGCGACAGCGGCCTGGCTTTCTCTCTTCATGCCTCGTTCAAATAGCTCGTCGAAGTTGGTCTCCTCCACTTTGGAATGCTTCTGCTTCTTCTTCTTCAGACTGAGGAAGTCGAACTTGCTAAGCGATGATCCGGTGTCAGACTGGTCGTCCAGCGAACTCTTTGCGGACACGAACGACTCGCCGCCGCCTCCGATGCTCCACTCGACGCTCTTGCCACCCGCTGAAGTCTTGTGAGAGCGGCTTTGGCGGGGAAGTGTGACTGCACCATCACTGGACTCAGACCGCACCATGCCGCCGAAGCGACCCTGACGACGGCCTCTTCCAACTCTATCAAGACTACTTGTTCGAGATGATGGCTTCGCCAGGTTTTTAAGAAGCAACGTTCCCAGCGCCACTCCGGAGACTTGCTGCCCTGTTTGGTCTTGCAACTGCTGTTGCTGCTCTGCCAAAGCCTCCATGGATCTTTCTAGGAACCCGCCTGTCATCTCGTTGAGGAATGCTTTAGGAGAGGTGTCCTGCTGCTGGTGATGCTGTGATCCAAAGGCAGGCATGGACGCAACACTCAGTAGCTGCGGCGGTTGCTTCACGAGCAAGGACTTGTTCTGCGGGACAAATGGCTTGAAAGGCGGTGATGCCGATCTCTCTGTTACCTCCTCATCTCTGACTGCTCCAAGCTGTGTTGTGTCAGCACCCACAGGCACGAACGGTCTCCTCCTGGAGTCCATGCTGCTAGCTTCCGGTGGTTGCTCCCGAGTAGCGCTGGGGGAATACGTGTAGAGGTTGGTCCCAGGAAGCACGATCACTTCTGGGTCTGGTCGCAAGATGGCCTTTTGTTCCTTCGAGGCGAAGGACACCTTCTTCAGGCGCCTGAGAGTGTCCGACTCCGCAGCATTTTCGGGTTCGCAGCGGTCCTCGCTGCTGTCTCTTCGCTGCAACGTGCTGTCGCTGTAGCAGTAATCGTCGGCCGAAATGCCGGAGTCGATAGTATCATAGGGGTTTCGCTTTTTGTTAGTTTCGTTGACATCAACTTGCGGGTTGCCCTTAGGTGGTGTGGCTGCTGCCGCCGCTGCATCTAGCTGGGCCTCCTCAAGCACGCCGAAGGGCTTGTTGGGGGAGGCGTCCCGCGATTGCTTGGACCTGTCTCTGGACCTCTTTCTCAACGTCGGCATGGGACACAGCGTAGTGGGGGGACTTTCCTCTTTAGTGTCTCTGCTTTTCGAGACTGTTGCGTAGATGGGTTCCTGGACTGCAGTCTGAGCTGGTCTTCCTCTGGAGCGGCTTTTGGTCCTGCCAGCGGTCAAAGAAGTGTCACTGATGGCAGCAAAGACAGATTTCTGTTCGTCAGCATCAGGAGAAGCAGCGAAGGCTGCCGATGAGATCTCGACATCTCCTCCATCATCAACAACGGCAGCAGCAGCGGCAGCAACAGCAGCGGCGGCAGCGGCATCATAATGAGAAATTCTGTTGTCTAATGAGGTCCTAATTATGTCTCTTTCATCTACGTCTTGCATGGTTTGTTCAGCTTCTCCCCCTTCTGCCACCTCATCCTTTCTCATGCGAAACGCATGCTTCAAGTCCGTGATGTTGCTTGAGGTAGTGGTTATGGTCTTTCCGACTTTGTTCAAGGCGTTCGAGAAGATGTCCTTCCCTAGCCTCTCCATCAGACTTCTCTTCTTCTTTCTCCCAGGCACAGGCATGTCGGCAGAGTCGAGGTCATCAATCGCAGTACTCTGCTGGTGGTCTTGTTCGTCTCCCTTCGCCTTATCCTCATATTGCAAGCTACAGTGTGAGTCAAATCTGGTCAAGTTACATTACAGCTTTTGTATACATGGGTCAGGATCAGACAAGCTGCTTGAGCTTCTTGTCAAAAATGATCATGCTACTATGGATTGGTGCAGAGGACGACACCTACGGTAAGTACCATAGTACTTGTCGGAGTCACTGAGGTATATAAACGCAGTAACAAAGGCAGACTGAGAAAGTCTACGAGGAATGTCAACGGCGAACCGCGGAGGGAATCGCCGGGGGAGTCAAGGAACGATTTGCAGTCAGGCCCCATCAGGCGGCCATGTTGTACATGTACTACATGGATGGCTACGAGTACACGTACAAAAAGGTTGGAAACAGATTGCTTCTAGTGGGGCATGCATACATCATTGCCAAGAAGAAAAGGAGATTCATGACTCACCCTGTTTCTCTATACGAGTCTTCAGATGCTGAAGACGCAAAGCTGTGCCTCTTGTGAGCTTCCTCCGAAGGTTTCAATCTGACGGCTTTGTCAAGATTCAATTCCCCAATAGATTTGATGCCTTTAGTCTTGGTCGCCATTGCCCTTTTCTTGACAGGTTCTTCTTCAACTTGTCGAGCTCTTGGTGCTTTCTGCCTGGCAGCCACAGACTGAGAGCCGGCTGTTTCGGCTTCGGTTGGTTGGCACCTCAGTGCCTCACTCAACGACTCCTTGGACTCCTGGACAAAGGAGGTCTTCTGCTTGCTTACCAACTTGCCTTTCAAGCTCTTCGTGGCCTTTCTCGGGGTTGGACTGATAGAGTGATCAGATTGTCCGTCGTCCTGCAACAGAACGTCCCTTACGTCGAGGACATTGTCACTGCCTGATCCCTTGAACAACTTGGAGGAGGTCTGCTTCTCCAAGACCTGTTCCTTGACAACCATCTTTTGCCTCATCGGTGTTGGACTGCGACTCTTTTCGCCTGGATCATTTGCTGCTGGAACCCTGATGTTACTTACAAGGCGTTTCTGGGATGGTTTTCTCCTTGCTTCATCAGTCTCAGCCAAGCTGTCTTGCTCAAGCTCGGAGGCCTTTGCAGCAGGGCTGCTGACAGTCGATCTGTGGTCAGCGAGTGGTCCTGACTTCAGTTTTTGTTTCTTCAGCGACGTTCCCTTGACACCCTTCTGGGCCACCGGCGAGACGTTACTGTCCTCAGACTCTTCCCACTGCCTTCCGGTACTATCCTCCTCACCTTGTGCCACTTGTACCCCAGGCTGCTTCCCCTGCCTCATGGTCTTCTTGGTTTTGCTTGGAGCCAAACCTCGTGTGCTTCCGGGAACTTGAAATTTCTCCTCACTCACTGACGCGGCCCCACTCGCGTGTGGCGCGTTCCTGATGCTCGGTGCTTCATGTGCTGGGTCTGGCAGAGTTCCTGACGTCGTACCCTCAGCATCGGAGGGAGGTGCTACAGACACTGAAGAACTTTTTCCGTCTCGACGCTTAGGTTCATCTCGGTCAGCTTCTGCTGTTGGGTCACTGCCTATAGGTTGCTTGGCAACACCTTTTCTGTCGGGAAGTCTCTCGGTCAGAGTCGTTTTAGGCTTATTGGGGGCAATTTTGGTCGAGTCTATTCCTTTCTTCACAACGCTTGCATCAGATGCATCTTCTTCAGCACGATGAGGCACGACGTCAGGCTGTCCCGCTGGTTTATCCTCCAATGCCTTCTTAGTCTTCTTTGGCAATGTCCCCTTCATCCGGACTGAGTGGACACCCTCCTTCCTCACTTCGGCCGCACTGCTGGCAACAGCCACTTCAACATCATCGTCGAGATGGGCGGATTCCGCGTCATGTTTTCCTACAAGCATTTCACCCAAAGACTTTTTCGGCTTCTTTAATGCTGAAGTTTTGTTCTCCTTCAGAGATTGCAGATCTTTCTTTGTGACTTCTGATTCATTCTTCTTTCCAGCTGTCTTGATGCTTTCTTCTTCTTCACCAGGGTCTTGCTTTCCAGCAACCATGTCTTTCAATGTCTTTTTGGGCTTCCTCCCAACTGTAGATTTATCCCCTTGTGAATGCAGAGCTTGCGTTGAGGCACTACCTTCACTTTGTGGGCTCTCAGTGGTCACTTCTTGATGATCAGACACATCCTGCTTCTTGGAGACCATATCTTTCAAGGACTTTTTGGGCTTTTTGGGTGCTGAGCTTTCATTCTGCAGAGTCGATGCTCCAACACTTACCTCTTCTTGTTCAGGTGCTGCTTCTTGCTTCCCAATAAGCTTGTCGCTCAATGACTTTTTGGGCTTTTTTGGTGCTGCACTTTTGCCCCCTTGTGATGACTCCACACTCCCCATCGAAGCTTCAGTTT
>JAAUXU010072405.1_pt1 | contig 147981 bp, 138 predicted proteins | sample 7278151 | NCBI WGS metagenome assembly JAAUXU01 (sample SAMN14350113, study PRJNA611818) | marine sediment metagenome | isolation source: surface marine sediment (1.8m) | place: French Polynesia: Moorea | collected 2018-08 | reverse complement strand
TTTGGGATGTGAATTTGTTTTTTAATAGGTTGGGTGTCACCCGGCCATCCCCCCGCCCCACCCACAACCAAAAATCCCATACATGATAGTCATTGCAGTTGTTCATGTACAATAACGTACACATCAAACTAGTTCGCCCTCGCAAGTGTACATGGGGATGTACTTAAACATGCAGTAGTATGGATACTGTGCCTCAGCACATAGGATAGGGTGAGAAAGACGATGGGTTAAGAACACTGTCCATACACGTCATGGTGACGGCTTATACTCATGGCGCCGCTTAAGCACACAGCACACGTGCGCCGAAAGATGTCATCAGCAGAGATGAGCGGCGGGGCCGCCACAGCAGCCACAGCCGCAGCCACACGCACGTGGGTAGCAAGGAGAATCGTTCCTCTCGCCTTTCCGGCGGGCAAAAAGTTGGATCTCTTGCTCAGGGAGGGACGGGAGGGGGAGGCGCACATGTCTCTCTCGGCTACGCGCACGCGCTTCATACAGACTTTTCCTCCTTGTACTACTTGTAGCCCCGTGTGTACGTGTACGTGCCATATGCGCTCCGATGCTCCGCAGCACACATTACACATAGAGTACGTGTTACCCTTCCCTGATTGCACCCTTTTTCCGCTTCTTCTCCTCGCTATAGAGGGAGCATGTGGGGGAAGCCGCGGCCGCGGCCGCTACCGCAGCCGCCGTAGCCGCGGCCGGCCGGTCTCGCGGAAATTCTTTTTCGTACTTTGCACTCCTCCTTCTTCCTCGCCTCGTCTCGCTTCGTCTCGCCGCGCCGGCGCCCCAAATAGCAACGGCTTGCACGCAGTCGTCGATTGGCACTCGGCCCCCTTGGCCTTCCTCCCGCTACAGCCATCGCTCAGCCACCACAGCCGTAGCCGCAGTCGCCGCAGCCGCCGCAGCAGCCGGAGTCGCCGGAGTCGCCGGAGTGGCCGGAGTCGCCGCAGCAGCCGCTGTAGCACATCAGAGGGGCGACCCCTCTCCCGAGTCCTCTCTCTGTTCAGCAAGGCGGCTGCACCAGCCTCGACTGGCGCCGGCCGGGCAGTTGGCGACCCCCGCCCGCCTGTTTCCCTCCGTCAGCTTTCCCCCCTTCTTCTCCTCGGTCGCCTCAGTCCTCGCCCCCGTTCCTTCCTTCCACTCTGGTCGGCCATTTTGAACGTCGCTGGCCGTGGGGACCGAAATCTTGGACGCTCGCTCGCGTAGGTTCGGCCGCTCCAGCCAGCCGCGGGCCGCCCCACGACTTAGAGGAGGGGGCAGGCGCTGGCGCTGGCGTTGGCGCAAGCGCAGACGCAGGCGCAGGCGCTCGCGCAGACGCAGGCGCAGACGCAGGCGAAGGCGTAAGCGCAGGCGCTCTCTTTCTCTCTCCCTCTCTCTCCGCCCCGCCGTCCGACCGAGCTAGCCTGCGCAAAGGGCGGCCAGCAGAAGAGAGAGACCGACCAAGCTGCGACTTCGCGAGTCGTGCCGAGGACGACGAGCCAGAGTCCGCGGCCCTCCGCAAGCAAATCCCGGCCGAGTCCGCCCCGATCGAACCTCCCGTCCGGTCGATCAGGACCGAGTCGACCCTGAGATCGAGTCTGCCGTCAGCTCTTCCGGGGGGACTGCGAGCCACCACGAGAACTCGCACGCCAACAAGAGGCCGCGCGAGGGCGCCGCCCCAAGGTCCTGATCGGGTCTTCGGTCGCCTCCTCGGTGTTCGGCAAGTTTGAGCTGCCGATCAGAGTGTCGAGTTCCTTCGCACCTCCCTTATTTGGCCACCCGGTTAATGGCCCCTTCGAGTCGGCCATCTTCGGCGGCCGCGCTCACGTGGCGGCGTACGCAGTGATCGACCGTAGGCGTGTGTTTAAGTGCGAGAACTAAGCGGGATCAGGTAAGGCCGCGTCCCCCGGGTTCATGTGAAACGTCATCGTCGAGAAGGTGTTCCTCTTCCTACATAGATATCGTATGTGAGTGACCGCCTCTTATCTCTTTTAGACACGACACCTCGCTCTTCACACGGAGAAACGACCACCAACGCGACAGAGCTCTATGGGGCCCTGGTTCAGCCGGGATCACAACTAGATTCTTCCTCTGGTCATCACGTAGTTATGCACCACCAGGCCGACTACCAAGCAGCCGCAGCCGCGGCAGCGGCAGCCGGGGGACAGCCTTCAACGGGGCTCCCCATCCCGCAGCATATGGCCTTCCCGCACATGGACTACCAGGCTTTGAATAGCATGGACATGATGATGATGCCTGTAGGACCCGGTCAAGCTCATTTGGCACCACCCGGCGCTCAGACTGTCGCTGGCTTTATCCCGTCCGGTTATCCCCACCCGGCAGCTGCTGCAGCCGGTAGTGGACACCCGACAAGCTCGACTGGCCAGCTACACTACGCCGGCCAACAAGCTAACATCTACTCGTTTGTTCCGCCCAACAACTTGCAGCCGCAGCAACAGCAGGGCCTGGCTGGGTCATCGCACCCTCCGCCTCAAGGATCGCATCCTCCGCCGCAGCAACAGCCTCCACAGCAACAGCAGCCTCAGCCGCAGGCTGCAGTGGCTGCCTATGCCCCGCAATTTGTGCCCCAGAATGCAGCGGCAGGTGGGGCCGCCGGTGGTCAGCCTGGTCCGCCTCCCACCTTTGTGCCTGTGTCCTCCTATGACGGCGGCATGATGTCCCTAATGCAGATGGCACCCCATGGACAGCCGCAGCCTGCAGCAGCAACAATGATTGCTCCCGCGGCGGCCTATGTGCAACAGCAGCCGCCACCCGTTCAGCAGCCGCCAGCCGTTATGACCTCTGAGAGTGACCAAACAGGCCAGCCGAACCATCAAGGTGCTGCTGCAAGTCCACCACAGCAACAATCTGTGAGTCAGAGCAACTCTGGACCAACGGGAGCTACCCTGAGCTTGGACAAGTTGAAGAATGCGTTGTTGCACCAGCTGGAATATTACTTCTCTCGGGAAAACTTGGCTCACGACTCCTATCTGATTTCTCAGATGGATGCTGACCAATACGTGCCTATCTGGACTATTGCAGGCTTCAACCAGATAAAGAAACTGACCTCGGACATCGACCTCGTCACTCAAGTTCTCCGAGGTACGTTAACGTAACATTGCCCCTGCTAGCGGTGAAATTTGCATATGTGTACGTACATCCCTGCTCATTTGCTTTTCTTCTAGAATCTGCCAATGTCCAAGTGGATCCTGAGGGACAAAAAGTTCGGCCTAACCACACGCGTTGTACTGTGATATTAAGAGATATCCCAGATGCCACTGTCATCGAGGAAGTCGAGGTAAGTCTCTCGTTCAGTTTGACTGCAAAGTGATTCCTTAAGAACTCGTGATGCTCACTCATATTCAAAGTAAACCTTCTGATCATGGTGAAGTTACTTGATGTCTGAAAAAGAAGACACGGCAATGAATCAGCAGCTTACGGCTACAGCGGGGAGTGCTTAAATTGTCCTTTTTTGCAGGATCTGTTTAAGCACGAGAACTGTCCCAAGAGCGTCTCCTGCGAGTTCGCCCATAATAATGCATGGTACGTGACGTTTGAGTCAGACACTGACGCCCAGAAGGCCTTCACGTACCTACGCGAAGAGGTTAAAACGTTCAAGGTTAGTAAGTTTTAGTCATTTAAGGAAATGCGTCTATTCCTTGACCTTCTCACAGGTGTATTAAGTTATCACCGTAGTTCTAAGTGCAGCTGAAATGAAGTTACATTAAAGGTGTTTGATTTGGCAATCTAGAAAAGTGCGAGCAGGTAGCTCACCACATCTTTTATGCATTCTCCAGGGGAAACCTATAAAGGCTCGCATAAAAGCCAAGCCTATGAATCGGGTGCCGTCAGGTCCAGCTCCAAACCAATCAGGTGGCGGAACAGTCCCCGGAACCCCAACCTCCACTTCTCCAAATGCTGTCGTTCAGCCAGCACAGCAGACGCAACATCAGATTGCTAACGGCGCAGCAGGACCAGCCTCCGCGGCTGCCAAGAACGGTGCCTACCGTACCCCACCACAGCAGCCTCCACCTACTCAACCAGCAATGGCCGCGCCAGTGGCGGCCACTCAAGTGGTGTCTCCTACGTCCTCCGCGTACCACCCGCCTCCCACGGTCGTCAGTCCTTCTTCGTCCAGTCAGTCGCAACAGCAACCGATGCTGGCCGCGACCCCGACCGTGGCTGCTGCGAGTCTGCCCAACAATATCCCCTACTCGATGCCCACCACTACCATGCCTCAAGCCAACTACAACGGCCACGTTCAGATTTACGTAAGTTAGTTTTACTGTACCAGAGCAAGATGCGTACATCTACGGTATTTGGTCCTATCAATGTTGTGTGACCTCCTGAAAAACCAAAAGCCCACATAAGTTCGCACAGTCCGACCTCTTCCACCTCTTTCTTTTCCTCTACTCGTCACGAACTTCGTTGCCATCGTTGCACCTCAATATTTCCTGGGAGGAAATTTGAGGCATTGTTTATCATTAAACTATGGTATTGAAATGCAGTACAACAAACGTGCTGAAAAAAAAAGTAGCTCTGCACCCCATCATGATGAGGAAGTCAATGTGGGACACCGAGAAGTAATTTGCTGTAAAGCCTTTGGTCAGGAACTTGTGAAAGCCGCTTTACTAAATCTGTTTTTTGCCCCCAAAATCCCTTTCTTGTGTCAAGTGAAGGCTCAGTCTGGCCAGCAATGACAAGTACTCGCAGATGAAGCTCTTGAAGATGCCATTCATAGAGACATGCGTCAGCTCACAAAGTTCTGGTTAATTCGCTCAAGTTTCTCCGGATGCTTTGCTTCAGATTCAACTATCTTAGATGTGCCCCAAAGACGCATGTAAAGCTAATTTTTTTCAGCACAGTGGAACACGCTTATATGAACCAATGGCTATAGGATTCAAAATTAGAATCCCCAAATCAAGCAACTCTTTTTCTGTTGTAAAATTCCTACTCCTATATGAATCAACTTTCCAGCTCTTATGCCTATTTGAATCAATATTTTCTCCCGTCAGGCCAAAAATAGGTAAAGAGGGAGTGCAAATTCAGATTTGTTTATGCTTCTTTGGTGATGTTTCTCAAGAAACTCAAGATCACGGCGCCAAAGCAACAGTCTATAGAGAAAATACTTCTCCGAGCAAGTGTTCAACACCTCACTTTACCACCATGTTGTTTCTGTGTTTATCATTCAAAAAGAGTGTGTCCAATGTACAAAGTGCTTAAGTCTGCAATTTGTTTGGCCATCCCCGAATGATTTATAAATCCTGTAAAAAAAACCTTTTTCTTTTCTTTTTTGCATAAAATGCCTATATGAATCAAAAATCTCAGTCCCAACCGATTCAAATAAGCGGCTTCCACTGTACTGTACTTTTCAAAGAAGGCCAGTCTTATATGGGAAACACGGGGGCCCACATCAAATCATAGGGGTTGCTGTGCCCAAGTATACCTTTAACTAGGGGTTCCACAACGTAAAAGTTTCCGAGGCCTCCTCACAAAGCCACATGTATGAAGAGGCCATGCTACGTTTTACTTAGTGTCAAATTTGATGTAACATGTGACACATGCATGATAGTTGTACTAAGTAGAGCACAGTTTTTGCTAAGTGATCTGCGCGTTTTCGTCTATGTGTTTGGACTCATCTCTTTACTGTGTACTTCTGTGCGACAATTGAAGAGTTGATGGAAAGCTTGTCTTACAGACGCTGCCAGCTCAACAGCCATTTTACCCCGGAAATCCTGGACTCCTACAGCCTGCATCATGGTATCCGCAACCAGGAACCATCAATTTCAACCCGGTGTTCACTGCTGAAAACGCGACCATCTTCTCGCAGCACGCCGCTTTTAAGCCGGGTGGGCATGTTGGGGGCGGGGGGAGAGGCGGACATGGCTACAAAGGCCGGCGCGGCGGAGGTAGAGGAGGTGGGGCAGGCGTTTCTGGTGGCGACCGGCAACAGCTCATGTCTGCCGCCCCTGGGGCAATGGATCAGAGGACCAACAGTTATGTCCCCCAACCAGTTCCTGTAGGGCAAAACCATCAAAGTGGCAATGGAAACGGCAGCGGCGCGGCTTCTTTTGGGGGCTTTCCTCAGTCTGTCTCATCATCGCAACAGCAACAACCCCCGCAACAGCTTCACTACGGCTCCTACAATCACGGCTATGGTCGGGGTAGCGTTGGCGTCGGTGGCTCATCCAGGTCGTGGGATAAGAAAAATTACCATGGGACTGTCCACTCTTCCGCTACTTACAACACTTCCGTGAGCAGTAACGTGAGCGGCGCCTCTGTCACTTCATCCACACCGGGAGTGGTCATCGCCTCGTCGGTCCCGCAGTCTTCCCCAAATCCAGCGCCAACCACAGCATCTTCTCCGGCGCAACAGCCTCCCCCGCAGGTCACTTCTAGTCATTCTTCAGGACCCTCGGCTGCCAGCTGCAACACTCCTGTTGTGGCCATCACTGAACAGCCACAGGCGGTTGTTCCAGTTGCGTCAGTGGTCGAGCCAATCGTCATGACGAATAATGGCAGTGCCGGAGCCGGCGGGGGCCGTCACTACCGAGAGGATCCGCAATATGCTCACAACCCCCATCATGGAGGAGGCTTTGGGGGTTATCACCAGCGGTCTTCCATGGACGGATATCCCATCAGAGATGGTATCCCCTCCAGGTGAGTTTGGCGGTCTTCTTTCTACACCTCGGTTCGTGTAACTTATTACTGAAGACGCCGACTAAATTTCTTGTTCTCATCGTAAATTAGACGCGGTAGAGGTCGCGGAGCAAGTAGAGGTGGTCGCATCTCAGACGATAATCTTGGGCGCGGTGGCTACTCCGGTGGACGCGGTGGCGGCGCTGGCAACCCCTTTCACCCGAGCAACTACCGAATGGGTCCCGACTCGGGCCACAGCAGTCCCCCAGTTCGCGCTCCCCCGCCACCTGCGCCAGAGTTCGAAATGAAGGGGAACGACTTCCCCGCGCTGCCAGGTGCTGGAGAGACAGCTCGAAAAACTAGCAGTGGATCTTCGGTCGGAGGAGGTACCGCAGGCAGTGGCACCGGCAGCAACGCAGAGGCCGGAGGTGGTACTAGTTTGGCCAGCGGTAATACCTCAGGTAACCCAAGTGCCCAGCCACCTTCATCGGCGACCGGGGTATCTCCGGAGACAAGTGCTGCGCCTTGGGAAACCAAAGGGTAACATGACATTTACTTATGTATGGAAGTTATGCTACTTATCCAACGTCTGTTTCAGGTTTCGCGATGTTTTGAAAGGCACTGCCAAGGTGAAACTGTCTTCAGCTCGATCCGGTACGGACGAAGAAAACGACGGAGGCGAAGGATCCTCTAGTCATCACGACGACGATAAAGCAACAGGCGCTGCGCCCACGGCACCAGTAGTCGTCAACTTCACAGGAGGCGCAGTGGCCGCAGCTTCCTCTTCTGCCTCCAGCAGTCAGACGGCCTCGGCAAAGTATGTGTTAAAATGTGATTTTACAGGTTACACTTCGACTCTTGAGCCAATGATGCGCCAAAACCAGCAGCCAAAGACACTGACAAGATTATACTAATTTTCTTTCGTGTAGGAATGGTGGGATGGGGCATGAAGGGTTTGCTTGTAGATTGGTTGGGCGGAACTTACGCTTGCTTGGGATACAGCTGGGGGGGGGGTTAGCTGAGGGTTTTTTTAGGTGCAGTTCCTTCTTTTGTCAAGACTTCAAAAGCACAATTTTGTGATATTTAAGTTGTCTACCTGTGTACGTACAGCACATGATAACCGATCCTTTTCAGGTGCCTAAAAGACTCCACTGATGACGAGTTCAGTGGCCTCGTTAACGGCGAGGTAAAGCCTGCCTCCTCTGGTACTCCTCTGGTCAGCATTGCTGCCAGCCAACTAGAGGGAACAAGTGAAGCCTCTCAAAGGAGCCAAGGATCTTTAAGTGTAAGTTGAGCTGTACTTGACAATGCAATGGCGTCCCATTTCCAGTCCCTACAGCCAGAGGCTGAGGAAATTCCTGAACATATCAAAAGAGTCTTTTCTTTCTCCAGGATGGAAAGCAAGTATCTTACGCTCAAGTGCTTCAGAAAGAGAAGGAAGGCGAGGCAAAGGCGGCGGCGGCGGCTGCAGCGGCCGCCGCCGCAGCCAAGGACCAGTCGGCCGCCGCCAGTGCCTCTTCATCCAAGGTCGAGGATGCTAGCAAAAAAATTGTCAAAGAATCGGCTGTTAAAACTCCTCGCCAAGGTAAAGTAGACGACACTTTTTAATTTGAGTGACAGTTACAACTATAAGACATCGCCTTTTCCAGGTCCCCAAACCAAGGATGCCTCAGAAACAGTGATAATCTCCTCTTCGGCCGCGACGTCGACGTCAGGCGGGAGCGCCTCGTCTAAGCCAGCCTCAGCTTCTGCTGCTGGAGCTGCAACTGGGGCTGCGTCGGCGGCACCAAGTGACGGAACCAAGAGTTGGTCCTCGAAGACGGCGACCTCACCACCGCCTCCTGTGGCTGCTGGGTCCGATTCTGCCGCCGCCAAGGTGTCATCCTCTCATCCGGCGCCAAGCAAGGTGTCTGGCGCCCCCGTGGCGGCGCCGTTCCCGCCGGCAGCGTCCAAAAAGCAGCAGCAGCATCTTAAGGAAGAATCTGCGTCTGCCTCCAAAGGCAACGCCAAGCCCCCTCAGGCGAATTCTCCTCCGGCTGCTTCTGCGGCTCTCGCGGCTGTGAACGTCAACGATGGCGGTGGCGGTGGCACCACCGCCAAGTAAACCCGCTGCCTTGACTGAACTTTAGGAGACCGTCACTGTGTAGTTGAGTGCTTGTTCTTTCCCTTCTCACTTTTTCAAGAAAGCCTGCAGAAAAGGTACCGGCGATGTGATACGAACTGTGTTTTCACTCTATCATAAGCGCCTACGACGATGAAAAACAAGACATTTTGCAACATGCCACGCCTGTTCTGCTGGCAAAGCTTCTTCATGACTGTTTTGGCAGCGCCTTATCAAAAAAAGAAAAGAACAAAAAAAAAAACAAAAAAAAAACAAAAAAAACTACCTATGCTGGAGGAATACATCCTGATGCCACCGCCATTATCTGCCGTAACTGCATGGAAATATCTAGAGATTATGAGCGAGATCGAGATGGAAGAGCCCACCACAGTTCTGTCGATACCACTGAGTATCGAGCCGAGCTCTTGGTTGGTGTGGTCTTCCTTTTAATTGATCTCTGAATTTGTCTCCAATGCGATCTACCGTGCTATGGCCAGGTAGGCTGGCTCAAAAACTTTCCCTTGATTATGAGTGCGTGTACTTGTGTTTGGATCAGATGTTTTCCTGCGTGAAGAAGGAAGTCTTGAGAAGGAAAGGAAGTCTTAATGGTGTGGTAAGGAAATTAAAAAAAAAAAAAGACTGGTGATAGAGTGGACAAAGTGAAGGTTGCTTCCAGGGAGAAGCAAAGCAAGAGAACTCCAGTCTCCCCACGGTTTAGTGAAAGGAAGACTAGACGGTGAGTCGAGCTCGTATAGACGAAGAAAGCGAAAAAGTGCCTCTGATTACTTCACAAGTTCTACATGTGCTACTGCGTTATGTTCGCCTCCTCTTTTAATTGTTGATACCTGTGCGCGCGCAGTTTGACCTCACCCGACGGACATGACACAATCGTGCGTCGTCGTCGAGGTCTGCTGCCTTGAGAATTTGCGCCTGCAGTCAAAGTGTCCTCATGAAGAGACTTGTCTGGTTTATCAGCCGCAAACAAGACCGTGGCCGTGTTTCGGCCTTTAAAGGACACTTGTGGTTCCGCAAAAATGACATAAGAAAAACAGCAGTGAACAGAGTCCTCAACGTGCACATTGGTGTGCTAGTGGTCTTGACAAGATGAGGGAGAAGCAAGATTTGATCAAGAAGAACATGGGGGAGGGAAGAAAAGAGATCGTGGACAGAAGGAGACAGCTTGTGCTGAGACTAACGTTATGTCTTTGGACTTCTTTGTCTACTCAACTAAGACAGGGCAACTTATTTTCATCATGCTCTATGAGACAGTGCGCGAGTCTTGCTGGCCTTTTTTCCAGGACCCTTCCCTCTCCTCATGCACTATGTAATGAGTGATTGGATCTGAATCATCTTGTTTTTGACGACTTGCCGCCGCAGCAATATTGGACGACCAACTTTACTATGAATACTATGTTGAAATATGATTCGTTTGTCAGATAACTATTTTCTGTTTCCCTCGCCCTCCAAACCTCTGTATGATGTCTCATCCCTTTCTTGTCCTACTTTTCTTTATCACGGTTGCAGAGCTGAGAACGAAAGCTATAGAATCCCCTTCTGCTTATAGCAAGAAAAATTGTACATAACCGGAGAAGAAGATATCATCACCATAATTAAATATCCTGTGGTGGTAGAAAAGTTACCTGAGCGTGCAAGGATGAAGCTAGAAGAAACGTTAGGACCTCATTTCCCCGATAAATCTAGATCACATTATGGTTTCTGAAAGACATTTATGCAACTTTTGGAGTAAGTTTTATTCCTGCTCGCAGTAAAGAAAATACGATGACTCAGTGGTGCTTGAGACGAGAGAGAGAGATTGATTTTAGCCTGCCACGAAGGAATCTTTTCTTCCACTGCTAGGTCTGATGATTAAGCCAGCTTTCGCCCCCTGCTGCTGCAACGACAGAATGCTGACCTATGATTCCTTTCCTGATAAAAGTGCAGCTTTTTATGCTCTCCTCGTCTTTCGAGTTATCTATGTCTATAACTTATCTTGACTAAATTACGTTCATCTCTTCCCACGTCTTTAGCTTTCCCCTTCTCGCCCAAATTTGAGTTGTCGATCTATCTCTTGATGTAAATTCACCTTTTTGTTGTCATTCTGCCACTTTTCCCTGATTACAACTTTTCGGTCGCATTAGCCGTTTCATTTATTTCATAGTTCTGTATTCCTCTTCAGCTTGAAAATAGTAACAAAGAGAGAGTTCCTCATACGAGAAGAGATAAAAACTTTCTGTTACAAGAGAGATGTACGTATGTGCTCTTGAGGGACTGACGACTTGAGTCAACTAAAATTTTATTTATAGTTAGCTCTTTTCTGCAGCTGCCCCCACGTATTCTCCACACGACTACGTATGTACGATTGTTCAAACTACGCTGGTCGTTCAGAATTTGTGGAGGCGAGAACTCTGGGCCCCTCTTGTACTATACGTATGTAGCAAATGAGCGCGCCATTTACTATCATTACTGTTGCCGCAAGTAGCAACGCCAACATGATCAGAGGTAAAATACACACAACACAGGAAAATAGTTTATGGAGAGCTGGAAACCAATAAATAGATCGACTTCTAACGCAGCGGCAGCACTGTGCATGCTTACATCGCAGTTATAACACGCATAAGCTGTTGCATAACATATGTCTGTACTGTATGCGGTACTTTCTAGGTATCTAGTGTTCGTGCACCTAGCAAATAAGCATGAATGTCATGCTGGTGGCTTTCTAAGCAGGGGGGGAGAAACTTGGCAGGTCCCCAATATGTCTCGTACGATTTCAAGAGAGGGGAGTTTTTTTATCTGGTCAAACTTTTCGAGGGTCATTGGTGTTTTTGCGGGGCAACAAGCACACAGTACGAGTATATGCGGCACATACATGTAGGCATGCACACAAACACGCCTTAGTTTGCTCTCGAGAGGTTGTGCGCAACTGACATGACACTTCTCTTTAAGCTTTCTTCAATGCATACGGCGGCGTTGCTCCCCATGCATTTCGAAGTCGCCGACCTGCGGGGGAAGGAACCTCACGTCGATGCGGTAATTTTCGTGCTTAAGCGTGGGTGCGACGAACCATCACAGCCCACACACCAATGTGCGAATAATTGCACGAGCGTGAAGTCCCATTCCTACCACAAAATATCCTTCACAAAGGCCACTCTGGCCACAATCCTCGTAGATGGTGTACTTGGTAGATAGGAAGTATCGTCGTCATGCAATACAAATTTCTCAGGCAAGAGATTGCTGGCTATAAAAAAGAAATGAGCGAATTGATACGCAGTGTCTATGCAGCACAGTACGGTATCTTCTGCATATGAGAAGAGTCGGATCCCCCCACCCACAGGTTCCCCGACGTGACGAGGACGCTAAAAAACAGAGGACATCTGGGCATCCAGGTTGTGCGGTGTGTCCAGCCGAGTCAAATCCAAGAGACCGAGTGGTTCCTCCAAGGCCACTCTGTAACAAAGCTGCAACTGCTTACCCATAGTCTTCAGTTCAGTAGTAGAAGCAACGATGCAGAATCGCTACTACGCCGCCATTCCGCCATAAGTTGCAATCACTAGTACGTTACGTTGTGGCTACAAATTGAAATCACTACGACGCTACCTTGGGCGTACTTCTGTTAAGAGAGGGCGCACCGGCCTCGTTTGTGACACACACAGTACATGCACCTATGCTCAATTCTATTGTACCTTGAATCAACCCCCGTAGTTAGAAACCCTCGCCATGAGCACCAATTTCCACTTTACCGCCATTAACTTTCTCCATGTAGAGTTCCTCCGTTATGCTCAAGTAAATGGCCTAATAGTAGGGTTTGATTGTGTATGCAGTTGCACTATACATACGGAAGTAAAGGTACATCCAGTGCAGAGCATGGCAGGGGTGCCCAACAGGGCAACGTGGAGAAGAAGCTTAAAGTAGCCAGGCACCTGTGTCAATGCAACAACATTTCGACAGTGAAAGAAATCTTTATACGGGGAAACATTCCGTCATCATGAGGATGAACAGCAACTGAGTTAGTTCAGTACCCATGTACTTACGGATAGGTCAGACTTTGACTGACGTGTTCAGCAAGACATTATCCCGGATACAACGTTTCGCCATGTCTCTGGCGACATGAAAAAAGCAAGAGGATTATTGAGGACAGAGCTGGTTGCCCTTTGCTCCCCCCACCGGCCGGGCAGCTCACCAAACCTTTCCTTCGCCGACTTCTCATATCTGGCGCGCACCGCTGCATTTCTATGCCTAATGAAGTACCAGACCTGGAGTAGAACTGCAGCGGCGCATCGTGTGCGTACGCCCAGAGTCAGATGATACGAGCAAGGTGGTCCTGAGGTAGCTGTGTGACGCCCTTCAGAACCGCTAAAGTGCTCGTTCACGGCGGATAGCGTTGGCGGAACACCAAGAACGAATGAACGTCAGAGCAAATATAAGATCAAGTGAGTTGTAAATTTCCTTGTGACTGCTTCTAAGGCTGACTTGGCATTCAGTCATTCATTCATTGGGTGCGTGGATGCATCAAAATACCCTATCCTTGGGCGAAAGGTTCTTCCTCGTTGACTTCTAGGAAGTAGCTTCCTTCTGAGACCCTGTGAAGAGAAATGACAGATGTCTGGGAGAACCCATGATGTTGCCTCCTGCGCTTCCCTCCCACGTAGCATTACCCTGGCTAGACACATACATGTAGAATGGCCAAGAGAACCTCAAGGAATTCAACTTTCTCTTGAACAGCACGCACAACTTTGCCTAACTATCATCACATCCTAAATAATGCAAGGGACGCTCTGTGCGCCTGGGTATAAGAGTTGGCCTACCTTAATGTATGAGGTTACTCTATACGGCGTTTGACTCTTAAGTCTTTCAAGATGCTTACGTTTTCTTGAGATGAAAGCCCATTTCCGCTTCAGGTTGCCCGTCACACCCACCGGCTTCGAACGTGTCGTAGGTGCTACATTTCACGGATTCAAACTTGACTGGAGAGTTGATGGATTCAATGAAGTACTGGACAGATCTGTCGTGGCTGCAACCACCTGCATGAGATGAACACGCATTGTCGATGTCGTTCACACTTCCATGCTCTCCCCACCTTTGATCAGGTCGCCGAAGGCAAACTCAGCGCAAGAGTCCGGGCCCACGCATATGTCAGTGCAGCCCGGTTGGTGAACGCCACCGGCAGGGTAGAAGTCTACGTGCCCAAGCGGTTCGAAGTACGAAAGACAACCCTAAGCAGGGATGGTCATCATAGACATTTAAACTAAATTTGGCCCTACACACGACGTACATGAATCATTGAACCGCTGTTTGTGTGGATGATGTCAACGAAGTCAGCGTCTTCATTGTTCAGGTGCACAGAAGGGTCCTGCCAGCTAAACCAAGGATGCGCCGGATCCAGACCTAGTGCAGAATCCACCCTTAGACTAAACTAACACAATACTGTAATAGATGGGGGGGGCGCTGTCCTGTATTTATGCACCTGTGATCCTTGGACAACTTAGTCCAGTCAGCTGTCTTAAGTTCCTCCCCAGATGAGCCATTCCGTGTGCACCCAGACTGTGTCCGATGAAATGAGTTTGTGTCAACTGAAGATTCTCCTTGGTTATGAGGTCTGCCACAAATTCGCCGCTGTACTCTCCCACTCGGACGACGTTTTCGGCTGCCTTGAAGTAGTTGGTCCAACTGGCCAGAGTAGGCCAATTGATGGTGATAACGTTGTAGTCGCCAATTTCCAGAAGGTCTACAAGCAGTCAGCCTTCATTTGATGCATTAACCAAGCCTAAAAATCACCTGGCACAAATCTCTCTCCAAAGTCCTGGCCAGACGAAAAACCGTGCATGATGAAGAAAGTTGGCCTATCCCTGTCCAAGTCTGTCTCCGTGAGAGAGTCGAATTCTTTCGGCAAGGTCGTAGGGTTTGCAACTCCTCCGGATCTCGTGTAAAGGAGGAAGAACACCTCAGAGAGGTCCTCGCTAATCCATTTTTGGTCAGTCCTTGCATAAGTACTTGAGGCGTGACGAGGTTTTGCCTCCACTACGAAAAGGATGGCGAAGAGAAAAGTGAGCATGAGCGGGAACGCCCTGGTCATAATGAGTTTTAGCGAGATACTGTCTTAACCCGCAAGCATCACATGGGCTCACCCAGCATGATTTAGGCCTGTTATCTGTTATGTGATGCTGTTTTGCTCAAATCTGTATCCTATTGCGCAGATGGTTCCAGGTAAAAATATTATGTAACTTGTCAAACGGTCCATTTCTTAAAGAAAGATAAGTCATTCTCCTCGAAGGATTCGACGCTACAGAGTTCACTGTTAGCGCAAAGTGTATGATAACTGAATAGACAAAAAAGCTTCTACGATGAACATAATACAAGCCACGTTATGCAATATTAGGTTAACAGAACTACTGTTGGGATTTTTGCGTAAAATCTCGTTACCAAAAAGTCAACCATTGTATCATTATGTAGCAGCAAACAGGAGCTTAAGTGCTCCTGAACGCATGTAGGCGTCTCAAGAAGCACAAGGCATAGAGCATTTTGTCACTTATTTCCATTCTGTGCTTGACGAGATAGAAGCTGGAGGCTGAAAACGTCCTTTCGGCCTCAACTGAGGCCGTCCGGGCTGATTTCATTGTACACTAAATGATCGGCAATGGTTTGTTTTGAGTAGTATTAACCCAGTTAATTAAGTTTTTGCTTGCCAGGGATGGCAAAGCAGCCTGAAAATGGTTTTGAAAGACTATATCCGAGGTCAGCATCCTGCTGTCCTCGCATTCTTTCGCAATCAGTGCGTTCCAGAACATTGGGTGTTTTGAGTTTCTTTGCAATTTAACAAAAAAAACCAGCGACACAAATTTCTGTCCCTAACACTACATTGTGCAATGTCAGCTGTAAAAAATATCGAATGGAGGCAATATAAGAAGATCAGGGAGGCGACAAAGAGAGGGGAGATAATAGGACCACGAGAGAGATCAGGTGGAACAATATAGCCAGAGTAAACGAGATGCAACTGGTAGCTTAAAGACACGGTTGTCCTCCGAGTTAGTCAAGTTTTCGTAGATAACGGAATTTTTTTCCTACCCTTTAGATCAACCTCAGATTTAGTCAACTTTTCCTCGACACCCAAAGGGCTTGCCTAAATCAGAGGTCGACTGTACTGGTTGCACTTTTACTCACGCGAGAGACATACGTACGTACCACGCATACTACGGTACACCTATAAAAGTCACTGCCCCGTAATCAGTGCTGGCAAAGTTGTATTCAAATACGAACGTCTTTAAAGGGACAATCATCAACTTTATATCACTGCTATGACCGTGTGTCATACTGATAAAACTCTGATACCTCAGCCGGAGAACTGGTGAATCATATCATACTCCATAGTTGCCCAGGGTGCTGTCGATCTCGGCTAAGATATCCTGATCTAAAACAACGTCTCCCTCGGGCGCCGCCGTCGAAGCGACAGCCAAGTGCCCAAATTGCTCGATCAGCCGACTGTTTTCGTTCAGAATTCCCCAGACTTCGTCCTGGGTCGTAAGGATGGAGCGCAAGGCCCGTCTGATTTGTGCCTTGGACTCGGACGAAGTTGACAAGTTGACACTGCTCTTTGGTTTCACTTCCCCGTTTGTGATTGGAGTGACAGCGTTAGTGGTACTCTTTTCACCGTTGACTTGCTGCCGCTTTCGCACCTCTTCGGCGGCTGCGGCGGCTTCGGCTTCAGCTTCCTTCTGTCTTTTCTGCGCTTCTGCGACGCTGCTTAACGATTCGTCCAACAAAGATTCGTATCGCTCTTGTGACGCCTTGACGCCGACGGCTGCCAAAGTCTCCATTTCGTCTTCGTACGCGGCTGCGTCCTTGTGCAAGATCTCGGCCTGCAGGAACGTAGTCTGGGCCATTTTGTACCTATAGGAAAAGCACTGCATGATAACGTAGCTATAGACTGTGATGTATACGCATAAATGTCATCTTGTACGTTTCGCCCAATTTTAAGGAGAAAAACTCAAAGCTGGTGAGGAAGAGAACTTTTCTCTGGCGAATCAGTTCAATCGGATTTTCATCGAAAAGGATTAAGGTTTTTGCAGACGATCGAAGCATCACCGACACCTGCTCGGGTTTTGTCTTACGACGTCAAAGGACGCTGGAATCGAATCAACGCAGCGAGCTGGCGAGACGCATTGTGATTAGGAGAACAAGTGTCAAGGTATGAAGCAAGTCCCAAAGCAAACACAAGTGGGATTAAGTGAGCGGGTGCTGTTCCAGTTAGTGCAATGGAGGCCATAACTTTTGAGTGTGGCGGATGTTGCCAGTGCACAAGCATTGATGACGACCAGCTTGTCCGCGTCGTACCCGATTTGAAAGAGAAAGTAGTACAGTATCATTACATTACAGTAAGTAATACAGTAAGCTTACCAGTCCGCCAGTAGCTCCGTGAGGGATGCCAGCGCAGGGGAACATTCCTTATTGAGCAAATCGACCAACACCCTCACAGTCTCTTGCATCTTGATTTTCTCCAGTATGTGGAACTGCTCGTCGTTGTAGGTGAGGGTACGGCTTGCACGGTCGCGAAGCAGGTGCTGCCACGACTCTTTCAGTTTTGCCACGTAGGTACGAGCACGCGCCGCGCATGGTGCCAGGGCCGACGGCGCCTGTTCTCGCGTGGCGTCGCGCCAGTGACGTTGGAGGTGATGTTCACGTACGCAGCGTTGGTGCAGTTGCTCTATAGCTGGCGACAAATCGGATAGTTGACGCTGGAAAGTTGAGAAGCGGACGCGTTCTTCTCCCACCAGGGTCTCTGCCTGGCGACGCCAGTCTGACAGTATGCTTGAGGGTTCTTTTTCTTCTCCTCCACAAGTCATGAGTTCAGAAGAACGCAACTGCCATCGGTGGCTGCGCTCAAAGAGGTCCAGCTGAGCCGAGGCCATCTTGGTGAGAGCTTTGCACTTGTCTGACGCTTCCAACAGCTTCTCAAGCTGCATGGCGATTACTTCTGCAAGCATTTGCACCGCACGCTCCATGACCTCCGCCGCGCGTGCGTGAGCTTCCACTCGCCTTCGGTGTGCATAGCCGACAGCGCACGCAGACTTGGCCAGGGTAGCGTCGTTCTCAACAGATACTAGGTTGGGCAAGGCCGGAAAGGCGGGGACCTCGGCGGCTGCCGCGCCTTCATTAGATATGTTGTGGTTGTCCTTGCTGTACAGAACGAAAGGCTCGGTAGCTGATGTGGTGGGAAAGCTAAAGGACAAGAGTGTCGATCATTCATCTTAACGGTATCTTCATTCCTTGTACTCACCTAGTCCCAGGCGTGTCCGGGTCGACATAGTGGGAGAGAAAGTTGTCTTGGTGTAGCAAGATCTGAGCCGCTGGCTCCACGTCCGTCTGTTCGGTGAGTAACAGCTGTAGGTCTTCCAGCCTCTCAGCCCGGTCTAGGTAGATCCTCAGCTCCGTCAGCTTATTCATGTAAAAGATGTGCACCTTCTTCTTGCCCAAGATCCGAGTCACCTCAGAGAAGAAGCGTTCAAATGTCCACATCTTCTGTGGGTTCACTTCGAGCAGTCCCGCCAGAAGGGGAGTCACATGCTTTCGAATGCCCTTGCTCAGCAGACACGTGTTGGGAAGTTCTCTACTCCACTGGATGGGCCCACTATCACTTGTCTGCACGCCCGAGATAACCCCCGACGCTTTCTTGGTGGTGATGTGGTACATGGTCTCCTTATTGCGACGTCCGCCGAACGGTCGGAAGGGCAGATTGCCTGTAGCCACATGGTACAGAGTAACTCCTATGGACCACAGGTCGACTGTGGCACCGAACGTCTTCCCCACGGGCTTGCGCAGCACGGCGCGCTCATACATGTCAGGGTGCAAGTACTCCTCGGTGCCATAGAGAGAGACAAACTGCTGATCGTCCTGCAGCTCACGCGCTGCACCAAAGTCTGTCAATTTGTACACGATGGTGCCGTCGTCTTTGATGAACTTCATGATGTTTCCGGGCTTCAGATCCCTATAGAAAAGACAAGTTGAAGTCGATAACGCTCCTGAGATGGATTCCATAACCTTCCGTGAACTAGACGCACCTGTGCACCAGATTATTATCCCTGAGGTGGTTCATCCCAGCTGAGAGGTGACTCAACACCAATAACCACTCATCCTCGTCCAGGCCAAAGTTGTTCTCCGGATCGTCAAGTAAGTTGAACAGCGAACCACCTGAAGGAGAAGCTCTTAAAACTCTACCCGTTGATCGACATCAAATTGAATAAGGCCACGAATCGTGTTTTGTCAACCGCGAAATTGTCTTCACGGTGACTATTGTTACATGTGCAACTTTTTTCAGCTCGGCATCGGTGTCAAGTTCTTATGAAAATTAGATACTCGCAACCACAATGCAGCCCTGGTCACCTCGGTATGTGTGTGTACACTACGGTATGTCCACCGTTCGATCATTAACTCCTTGGCCATGACCTGGGTGGAGATCCGCCATCGCAATTGCGTCAGACCGGCAAAAATGCACGAAAATTGCATACGACCTACTTTGCACCGCCTGATGACTTCCATTTTCTATGGCAAGGTATATTCCAGAACTGCCCCGTACTTTGTGCGTAGCAGTACAATTATAGGCTGGGTCCAGGAGGCTGCAATGCGACTTGCATGTGGATCTGAACATCAGAGTACGGACGGAGATGACAAAGTTATAGCCACAAAATGCCGTGATCACATGCCTCCTCTCGCAACCATAAGTAATTCAAGGAAATTTACCTGTGCACAGCTCCATGACAATGACCTTGCCTCTGCCCTCTTGTTCCTCCTCTATGGCCAGCAGCTTCACGATGTTCTCGTGCTTGACCTTCTGTAGGACCTCAAACTCTCGCATCTGTACCTCCTGCGGGCGCATGTGCGACAACTGGTTGAACGTCTTGACAGCGACTGTCTCGCCATTGTGCTTGTTGACGCCCTGAAAGAAAAGGAGAAAAATTGCTCTTCAGCACCGTCCTTCCATGGCCGGGATGGTGACGTGGTTGACAACGAGGCAGGACCAGTTATTCGTGCGATTGATCTTACTTGGAAGACAGCACCGGTGGCACCTTTGCCCAGCACGCTGGTCGTGCACCACACGTAGTTCGCGGAGCCGCGGAGGAAGGACATGATGCCGAGGCTCACAACAGAAAAACACCGGGAAGGATGACGAAGTGACTGTCACTCAGCCTAAAAATCGGTAGCAGTGGAGACGGCGGGCGATCGCCGCCGCCACCAGCTCCTCGTCGGAATGTTGTTGACGTCGTCCTGAGGTATAGCAGACATAAATGATGTCAGAAATGTGCCGCGCCTCGAAATGAAAGGCGTCCTCCTCCCTCACAGTCGTAGCAGAGACGAACGACCGTCGCCTGTCTGACTGACGTGCTCTACTCTGCTTCTGCTGTGCTCGCTGCCGCTAGCACTGGCTGCTCTTGCTCTCGTCTGCCGCCGCCACCGGGCAATCAAAAAAATCAGCGGCTGCGGCTGCCGACGTCTTCCGACGAGAGGGGCGCGGGCGGCGGCAGGAAGGAGAGAGAGAAGTAGAAGAAGCAGAGGTTGCACCACGGAAGCCCACACTTGCTCCTGAACATAGTAAGCAGCTGCGCGGTCCGCCGCGCGGCGTATATTTTGCGCTCGGCTGCGCTTCTCAGGTGGGCCAGGTGAATGAATGATCATCATCATACAGGCGCCGCCACCGCCTTGATCACCACCACGGCATTACGGTGCCGGATGCGAAGGAGAGAACCAAAGCCAGAGGTGCCAGTAGAGTCACTTGATATACTCGAGCATGCTTGCGAACGGGTTTGTCCCGGGGAACTATTCTCTCTCCGTACAGTGGCCATGTGAGGCAGATGTGTGCGAGCAGAAAGAAGTCGTCTGCAACGGTTTTTCTGCAGATGTGATGCCTGATGGCAGGCATGAAAACAAGGCCCACGGACACGGGCCCTTCTGCAGTTATTAACTTCTTGTTGGACATCGGTATTTATGGTATTCACGAAGAACCGTGGGCCTAAATGAGGCACGTTTCTTCCTAACCTCTACGGCTAGATGATTTTAACTGGTTTACTCTATGACGGAAACTTTTTTGTCATTTCTCGGTGGCCCCCCTCTCGTCTGTGCACACGTTCCCGTCTGTGTACACGTTGTCGTCCGAGCAAATGTGGGGAGAATTGTGGCAACCGACTGTCGTCAACAACATGGCGAAGGAGTACCGGATGCTCAAGAATTAACTTGCTATTGACATGAGCTACTTCATCAGCCTCTAGCGTAATGAAATGTTATCTGCCATTGCAGGAGTCGAAGTCTTCTTCGCTCGCATGAAGTTTTTGAGTGAGGAAAAACAGTCCAAGATTCAGTCAACCTGACTGTTGATCCTGACCAATCGCAGGCTAGAGTTGGCGTATGATACTACTATCCCAGAGGTCATCTTGGTGTCTCCGGAGCTCTTGTCCTGTTCCTGCGACTTGAACTAAGCAACACACGCATGGGCTCCAGCTCCAGCATCTTTATCTCTTTCAATGCGATTGGGGTGCAAAGTTCATCAGTTTTACAATCTAGAAAAGCGACGGTGATCAAAACACTGACTAGAAGCAATGTCACTCACTTCAATGAGCAAAGACTCGAGCACGTGGAACGTGCTGTGGCCCGCTTCATCGGAGCATCTCATGGCCAGGGTCACTAGTCTCATGTTCAATTCCCAGCTCTTGTGACTCTCGACTTTATCCAGGATTCGCTGGGTCAAGACGCCTAAGCCGAAGTGCTCGCCGGTGCCCAAGATCAGCTTGCCCCGCAAGGATCATCAACGCCGCCGTCGGATCCCTTTCGGTCGCTGGGAACCTCTTATGAAGTCCCGTCGAGGCCTCAGGGGACTCGAAGCCGCCATTATGAGGAATTCAAAATCTAAATTTTAAATAGGCCCGGGTCCCCGTTGTCCCAGCACGGGCTGGCCCATGGCATGGACAGGCTCGATGCTGGCCTGGCCCACTGGCAAATTTCTTTGACCCGAGCCTTTGAGAGCCCGCTGGTGGCTGGACGGCCCGACGGCAAAGTTGAAGCAAGTCGACTTATCGATTCAGTAAGTCGTGAGTCGTTCCTCTAGTCCGGACTCCTGGAGCATTTTTTACGTCTCTAGAAGTATAGAAGCATCAGTTCAGTTGTGACCAGCCGGAGAAAAAGATGTGAAGACAAAAATTTCTGTAAAAAAAAAAAAAAAAAAGGGATTGCTTTTCCACCTGGACAACGTCCGACCTACGAGTGGTTCATCTCATGCAGGGCCATGGGGCGTGAGTGATTCAATCTACTCCATGATCGCCCTAACAGTTGTGAGCGACTTGTTTGACGTCCATGGTGTCAACAGCTCTGTTCCTGTTGGAAGGTACTGTAAGATTCCCTAAATACATTGACTACAGGACCTCTCTTCATCCCCAGCGGCCCGGGGTACAAGGTTGGTGCAGGGACTGTCAAACTTACGAGTCAAGAGCAAAAGCAACAACATTTACCAGGCCAAGGTAAGGCGGAAATTGTTGCACCTGGAGTTTGGCATCTCTCTCTTCCAGGATGAGGAACGTCGTGACGGAGAAGAAAAACGACCTTCACCAGCCAGAGCGATCGCCACATGCTGGAGGTGTCGCTGACGAGGGCCGACTTCAAACTCTGTCCTTTCTCCTGGCTCTGGAGTCCAAAAAGAAAAAGGCTAAAAAAGGCTTGCAAACATTTTAGGCCGCAATTGTCATTGGTCGGCAATTCAGAGGTACAACGAACTAACAGAAGTCAATGGTCAATGTCATTCACGTGCAACACAAGCAGTGCAATCACCAGAATTGTGTTCAATGAAGCCGACCCACTGACGGTCAATCTTATGTTCCAGGCAAAGAAGAGGATCATAAGTAAGGTCGCTTCCTTCACCTTAGCCTGTTGTGACACTGTCAACAACCAATGCGGCTCACCGGGTCCACGTGGGGACACCTCATTTCAGCAGGGTGCTAAGATCAAAGCCTAAAGCACCCCAAACGACACCCGACGTGGCAATGATGGCGTTGAATGGCAAACCCGTCACACTTGCCACTGACATCCACACGGTAAAGTCTGTAGGGAAGACTTTACCAAGTGGGGTCCCCACCAGCTGAGTGGTGCCAGGCAGAAGGAGCCGCCATGGTCGAGGTAAGCAAGATTGCGTCTAGTGACCAATCTTTGAAAGTCTTCCTCACCCGGATTGGGCTCGGTTTCTGGGATTTTTTCGCTTGTTCGGCGGGGGACATCAGCCATGTAGATGATAAGAACAAGGAAGCGTCCCCAGGCTGATGGAAGGACTCATTAGGACCATTTGACAGATATTTGACAGTCTGTGCACCGATCATGAAGTTAAAGCCTCTGGAGGTGAAGACAACCCGTCAGTCATTGTTCCACGTACGAGGGGTGACCCACTACAGAGTTCAAGAACGCTCCGAGTTCGAAACTATGTTAAATTCGATGTTTTACAAAAGCTACACCCAACCCACTTCGAAACCCCCTTTCGAAAATCGTGAATAAGTTTGCGCCCAAGTAACTCTATAGTTGATCGTATTTAAGTGATCTTGTGATATCTTCCAACAGGTCTTCCTGACCTTGACAAGCAAATTGCCGATGACAGTTAGTGCTGTTGCAGATTAGGCGGCGCGGCCAGGTATCAGGGGAGGTACCTTCTCTGATCTCTGGACACGACTCAGGCCCACTAAGTTGCCGAGATGTGGATATCGATTATGACGATTCTTTTACGGGATGTTCGGTCGCCGCAGTAGCTTGAGAAGATGGTGCCAGCTAAATAAATCAAGATAAACCCTATGTTCAGGACGCCAACCCATGTCTCACTGATTTCGAATTCTCTGTTCACGTGGGGCAGCACGCCCGCCACGGACATGCAGTCCACGTTGCTCGCAAAGTTTAGGAGGACCAGACCGAGCACCGCTCCCCACGACGCTTCGATCTGCTCTTAGTCAGGCTTTGAATGCCTTGTCGACATGAGGTGGGCTTGAGATGTGCTACACCTTCACTCTCGCCACGTGGGACACCAACCTCGAATACGAGAAAGACAACTCCGCTGGGAGAAGCGCGTAATAGGACGTAACTTAAGTTAGTATGTTACGACAGCTGGAAGTGTCTGACATTACATATTTCTTGTACGCAGAAAAAGTCGACAAGATCACTGACGACAAAGACCCCGGGTTACATCCCTATTCGAAAGTTTTAAATGGCCGAGTCTATGGCATTTGGCCATACTTTGTGTTATGTAATAAAATACAGTCCTTTACCGTGATCATAGTCTTCGTATCCGTAGGGGAGGGCGGTCACGGATGGGTTGTGGAACAAGGAGTGCTTGCAATCGCCCCAAGGAAACTCCAGCAGAACAAAAGTTGAGTCAGTGGAAATGTGCCATTGAAGAACAAGTTGAGATCTGTTGTGTTAGAGGAAGTATTTCATCGTCGCGACCAAAATACCGAGTGCGACGAGGTCGGTACTGCTTTCACGGGGACTTTGGTGAGGATTGCGTTAACCAAAGCGTTATGATCACGACAACAGAGGTGGTACACAGTCACCATCACCGCGGAGCTCAAGCTCTTGGGGCTACCTGGTCAACTGAACACATTATTTTTCTTCCTCCATCTCCTCATCACCTGTCTCTGATGCATTGGGCAGCGCGTTCATGTGGGATTGTGGAACAGCTTGTGATTCCCATCACCAGAGGGAAGCTTCAGGGAAGTCTTGATGAACATACAGCGGCGGAGGCCGCCCGAAAAAAAGCATTCCTCACCTTCGACCTCAATCTGTGCGCCTTTATGAGGGCGCTGTTACATCAGCGTTATTTGGACTGTCACTATGATGCCCGGATATCCGTTTAGCCACCCAAAGTATGCCATGAGACCCAATGAAACTTCATGCACATCTACGCACACTGTTTAGTAAAAGGTGGGGATGATATTCGTTGCACAGTAAATTTTCTTACTGATCAGTAGAGAAGCTGGTAGGTTAGGTAAGATTCGGTTAAGTTACGCAATTGTACTGCATAGGACCCACATTTGTTTTTACATTTAAGTGCAATAAAGATCTGTCTGCATTTATGAAAGTCTATTATCATTGTTTTGTATTCCGGTCAACTTTTAGTCTGTTTTATCGCGTGGGCGGTTTTTTTTTTACAGCAGAAACAACCATTTCACCGTGTCTATGTAAAACAAGCAATAGCTGATCATTCTTGGTTTGAGTCGCCCTCCACCTCTTTACATTCTAACCTAATCTAGCCTAAGACTTATGAGGTGGTGGTAGTACCTCCACGGTCCTCTCTGGTCCCGATGATCACTCACTCATCACCAGGTGACATGCTGTGGTGGAGCCTCGAATGGCGCAAACTTCCACCGGTAGATGGCGCACCAAGGCCCTTCTCTCTTCTGCGGGCTGGGCCAGAGCGCCACCTGGCAAAGAGCAACGTCGAGAAGTGGCCCTCGTCAAGACCTAAACCATCCGACTTGCGCTGAGTGTGCTTGATCCCGCTTCAGTACAGTTGGTTCTCGTCTTAACAATCATCTCCGTCAGTGGCAACGTTATTCTGACATCGAGTTCTACTCCAAAATCAAGTGGTCGCAGTACTCAGCACTGACGCAGTAACCAAGCACTCAGATGCACCGAAGACCTGGAAATCACAGCTTCTAACTACGAAATGATTCATTTGACTCCTGAGTATGACAGTCTGTATTGCGCTATCGAGAATCGACTCCACTCCCTTGATGATCCAACCAAGTGTAACAACATATTCTGTTCCAGGACACTCATGCACAAAGTTGGTCATCTGCCACCTTCAGCTGCTTCCGATTGGACAAACCCCTGGAATGCGCTGGTGCCGCAGACACCTCTTTCTTTTTTCTTTCTTTTTTCTTTCTTTCTTTCTTTCCTTAAGAGTTCCTCTTTTGAGTTTGCTCCTTTGCCCGTTAAACGAGCGTGCAAATTGGGCGAGCAAGAAGTGTCAAAAGGGAAAACGGTCGACACAATGCAAATGAAGACGAGAACATGTAGCGTTTTGTATGTTCAGACTGCGCGTGAGAACTCTGCTCTCGTCCCGGCTGACATCCGTGTTACGGGCTTATGCAGTCGCCGTGGACAAGTATCTAGTCTGTACTGTGCAGTACAGCCTGCCCCTGCGTGTGCAGTGCTCATATTATTCGCATGCACTTAAAACTCTCTAAGGAAGTTTTCTCTGCCTGCCCCCTATTTTCCGCCGGACACTTGAGAAGGAACTTCCGACAGTCGTAGCCGCTGCCGCCGCCGCCACCCACCCCCCTCCGGTTGGCCCGCCCCGAAAGTAGCTGCAAAAAAATGCAATTAGGTCAGTTGTTGCACTTTTTGCGGCTGCTGAGCGCCGCTGCCAATTAAGTGCATCAGTGCAGACGTTCCATTACGTTTTTCGTCGCGCTTCCTGCATTCTCCTCGTCTTGGTCATGACTTGGCCGCAGGAACGAGCGCCAGTACAACTCCAGCGGCCTCGTCAGTGCGGACGCTGCGCGTGCCGTACACCAAGACGTGGTGTTCGAGCACACGTGACTTTGCCCAAGTCCAGACTGCTGCAGGTATCTTTCGCATGTTCGTAATTAATGGGGCCACTACTCATTCGTCAGAGAAGTGCAATGATACAGAGCATGCACACACCACTCTTTATCAAGCAAGTGCATGGTGACACAAATCATTTCCCATTTCTCCCTCCCCTTAACTGCTGCTGGGCGTGTGAGATAAATTATCCCTTCATGGTCTGATCTACTCCCACCTCGTATCCATTAAGATCCCGCAGGAACAGCATGTGGTCTCGATTCATTTTCACGGCTTGAGAGAGAGATGATGATGCTCACCTGACATCTCCTGGGAGGTGGAACTTCACTGCTCTTTGTCTCAACTGCTCAGTGATTGTCGATGACTGCAGATTTGTTTCTTTGCTAGCAGCTTCATCGTCGAGTAAACGCAATCCTGACTCCGGTGCAAACCACGTGGGTGCACCTGCACCAGTGGAAAGCGTCTGCTCGGATTGTGCCATTTGCCAGAGTCGTATCAGCAAACTCTGCTCTCAGTGTCAGACGAGGCAATGGGAACGAAACACAACTCACGCCTATCAAGCCCAGATTTCATGACTGCTGCAGCTCAAAAAAAAAAAAAGAAAAATCTCCGCCGTCGTAATTGTTCCAGGTGCAAGATTTTCTGAACCAGAAATTAAAGGGTGACGGCTGTGGCTCTGTCTGCCTTAAAAAAAAGGAGGCTTCTGGTCTCCCCATCTACAATAGGACGGTGACCTCTGATTTTTTTTCTCCAGTGCAAGAGAGGACAAAAGTTTGAGAGAAATGGCAGAAAAGAGGTTCCAAAGAGCCGATCAATTCTGCTCCCCAGATTGTTTCTCACACGAGAAGCAGGAAGTCCCTGGCTCGCTCGTGCTGGCAGACCATCTCTTCCACCGTAAAAACCGGAGAGACAATTGAGAAGAAATTTTGGCCTGAATTGCGGCTACATCATCAGTCGTGGAAACCTCCTCCTTTTTGGCCAAGGGGCACTCACACGGTCGGGAGTGTGGTCTACACCAAAGAGAGAAGGGGGGAAAAAGTGGAGGCCATCTCGCTCGACCGAGCAACAATTGCTTCCACAGCTTCTCTTGCTCCCTTCTCACGGGTTCGAGTGAGGAAGAAGCACCATACACGCGCCATTTCTTTCTGAATTCTTATCTGCTGAGAAAATGAATGTTGGAGAGGAAGAGGCTTCTTCCACTCTTTTCATCGCGCGTGTGTGCCCTCGAGGTTTCCCACTGCATGGAGAGCCTCATCATCAGGCATCGTGAGTGGGTTGTTGTTGCCGCAGCCGCCGCCGTCAAAGCCGGGGAAGCCAATGGCTGAGCATGCTCACAACGACCAAGGTGGGAAGATGATTTTTACTGCTTTTCTCGTCGCTGCTCCTTCAATTTCCCCCCGCTCTCTTATTTTTTATTTTTTGGAAATAAGTCCGTTGACCCTTACTTGTGAGAGTCTCCCACAGAACCTCATCCTCCGAGTCTTTCAGGCAGTACTGACACAACGTGCGGATTTGCGAACAGTTCGTTCATGTCGTGCCAGGCAAGTCCGTGGAATTAAAGTGTGTCAGCATCAAAGCTCTGTCAATGAAGTGGATGGATGTACTGTGGTATGCGTGCACTCTGCAGGCAGACTAAAACGTTGCTTTGAGACCAACAGCGACACATTTTCGTGGTTGCCAGAGCAGCCTTTGGTATCGTGTCACATGAGGCTGTTGCACGAGAACGACTCATTGAACAATGTAGCAGCTCAGAGAGAACCTGCTGCGTTAAGTGATGTTATGGCATAAGAAGTATCCATCGCGTTTAGACGCTTTAAAAGAAACTCTTTCAGCCGAGGACACTTTCCTTGGCCGAAGAATCTTTCAATGTTTGACTGTTTGATGGTGTCATACTCATTCGTTCGTCTCTTTCTTCAAACTGAAAAAGCTTAGCAGAGTCAATACTTGGAGCAACCAGACCTCGGTCAACCAAAAGCAGTATTGTTTCAATCCAGGACCGGCTGCAGGGTTGTCAGTCTGTTATTACAGTAATCGATCGATTTTACCTCGGAAAAATTGAGACTTTTAAAACCTGCTGCACTATCTGGACCAAGAATGTGCGATGTTGACAAAACGATGGCCATCACTGTGTTAAGTGTTTCAGGACCAGAACAATATATGAAAGCAGTGTTCCTTGATGTTGAGAGTGGTCATTGAGAGGAAACACTTGACGCTGGAATGGCAACGTGAACTTTCTGGCACCATGGCCTGAATGGTCAGGACGGCCTCGTTGAACCCCGAGAACTTCCTTCTCGGGGCTAACTGAGAGTACCAACCTCTTTATCTGAACCTCAGATAAAAATGCACCTTTTTTTCCCCCTCTGAGTCCCCTTTTTTACCTTTACAGCTAATTTTCGCCATCCGCAACCTCGCATGGGGGGAACATCGACTCATCATAGGGACATCGACTTATTATATAGTGTGAGCCAATGGTGATGGTCAGAAAAAAAGTCGATATTCAATGGTGACGGTGATTATTAATCGAGAACGCTCTAAGCGCGCTCCACTGTACATTAGATCAATTGATTTTACAGAAACAAGTGGTTTTAAGCTATAAACAACCCGGTTGAAAAAATATAGCAAGCCTTAGCTCCACCTTCTTTCTTCCGCACATTTTGAATTTTGTGAGGCACACTATTAAGCTGAAATTTCCTTCGTTTCAGTTTGTCTATCTGTACGGATACTGAGCTCTCAGCGATTGAGAGCCTCTTGTTTGACCCCTCGTGGTTCGCTCTGACACCCACTGAGAAACCATAAATCCGCTGCTACAGCGGAGAGAAAATCTCATCAGCATATTTTCTCTCTTCCTGAATTCGTCGTCTTTGCTGTGGTCAAGATTCTACCTCAAACCCACTTCTTCACTCGCACAGAGCGATACCGGAGATCATTGGGACAAAAAAAGTTGGCGCCAGAATCAAGGTAGCTGCGCACTAGGCTTTCTCTGGAATTCGCTGTATTCCCATGTCACCACTGCCACAACAGAGCCAACGTGCGGACCAAGTTCAAGGTTGGTCGCAAAAAGACCAAGCTTACAGACGGGCAAAAAACGTATCGCTACCACTCATCTTTCAGTCAAGTCGTGGAGACTCCTTAATATCGAATTCACGTGTCGCGAGATTAGTGAGTGGCGACCGCTTCAATCGATGACGACCAGAGATGCCTTCAAAGATGAGAACAACACCAAGTTTGACACGTGCGTAGTCACGCAGTCGTCGTGTCATTTCGGCTCGACGTCGTTTCCGCTCTCGGTCCTCCATCATGTTCTCTCGAACGGCGTTTCGCCCGCCCTTCAGCCGTTATGACACAGCATCGTCTGTCGGTCGACATTTCGAACGCTTCCTCCGGGGCCAACCCCCTCATCTCCAACCGGCGTTTGCTCGGCCGCTCACCGTTGGTGGCTCGTTCGCTCGCTCGCTCGTTCGTTCGTTCGCTAGCTTGCTTTTTACACAGAACATCGCAAGGCAGAGTTAGCGTTCTTGATCTTCCACCACCACCACCACGTCGCTTTTTCCTCTCTCTCTGGCGAACGTAGCGAAGTAGCTCCTACAGTGGTCTCCGCTGGCGCCGCCGCCGCTGCCACCGCCGCCGACACCGCCGCCGCCGCCGCCGCCGCCGCCGCCGCTTCCATCGCGCATCTCGTATTCCGATAGAGCGCATGTAGCAGCAGGAGGAGCAGCAGCAGCCGTCGCTCCTCCTGCCGCCGTCGCCGCAGCCGTCGTCGAACTCTTTTGTATCAGCTTCCTCAACCTCCTCCTTGTCCTCCCTTCTTTGGAGCGTGCGTGACCGCTCCTTCTACTCCTACTCGCCTTCCGTCTTCTTCTCCTCGTCAGACTCCGACGTCAGTTGCTGTCAGGTATCGCCGGTGGACGGACGGACTAGCCTTTCTCGCTCTCCATCACGTTGCCCACGGACAGACCTGTTGCTTTCTCTGGAGAAAGTCATTGAAAGTGCGAACAGAGAGAGGAAAGGTTCTCCGCCACACAAGACGACGACGACGACGACATTCGCGCTATCCCACGGAATCATTGCGGTCGGACACTTGTGAAATTGGACTGCTCCGGTATGCGAGAGTGTGCAGTGAAAAAGCACAACTACGACAGCAGTTGGAGAAAAGGTTCAGGCCTGTGTGCAACAGCAAAGCGGCCACGAGAGCGAGGAGAGAGAGAACACTTCAACCATCTGTGAATCTTTAAGGGGAGTCACGTTGCTTGATACGATTCTCTCTCAATCGCTTCCCATTTATCGGCGGAGAAGTTTCCTTCCCGATCGCTCTCCACATTTCTCCCATCACTCTGACGAAGGTGACTACGTGCGACGGGAACCACCGCTTTAATCAAGGTAAGGGCCGTGACGACAGTCAGCTCAATTTAGCGGAAAGGTAAAATGGCCGAGATTTCACGGTGCACTTTGTCACCTCTTTGCTTGCCTGGGCACGCAAGAATACGCGCGTACGCACAGACCGGGGTCTTGGCCAAGTTGCTGACCGGCAATTGAATCGTCAAATGTCTCACTCGTCGGGGCGTTAAATTGGTACTCAGGGAACTGAGTAGTCAAGTCAACCTCAGAGTCCAGCCACCGAGATGCAAGGTGTAGCGAGGCAATAATGGGTGTCGTTAGTTTTTAGGAGCTGCCAAGGAAATTCAAGATGTTGAGGAACTGCAGCCAAAACATCCCCGTCTGGGGTGATGCATGAAGTCATATACGTCCATATAGTCAGTAGACCCTCACCTCCTCGATGCATGCTGCATTTTGCACTTGGTCAAGGAGGGGAGGGGGGAAGGAGAGAGATGTTCAGACGCACGAACGGGAGTGCTGCCGAGGTACAAGACGTGGCAATCATTGCTCTCCCTGCTCACCTCGGCCCTGACGGTTCTATTAGTGGGTATCCACCACTTTCGCCCAGTGGGCAAGTTTGAACTTTGATACGACGCCCATAAACGGAAGCATTTTTCTCCGCTGCTCTTTGGGGGGAGAAAGGGGGGGTGCAAACTCTGAGGAAATCGGAGAGCGTTCGAGCTTATTTTCTTCAGTACTGCATAGGAGGAAAGCTCAGGTGACGACAACGAGCGACGTCTGGAAATTGGCACATAATGTTTTGTCTGGACGTCGTCATCGGGCAGAAGTCGCCAAGTTGTTGAAATCTGAGAGTGGCGGTCGCCGTGATGAGTCAAGCCACGACGTAAAGAAAATTCGAGCAGCATCTCTTTTCTTCGGATTCTATGCCACAAGAGAAGCAGCGGATTCCTGCGCATGTAGGATGGACGTGCACTTACCTAGTCAAAACATCACACTTGACGTACATGTAACGTACGTAGAAGCTTTTGCAGGATCACGCTTATCAATTATCCTAAAGCCCTCGAAGTGGAAGACGAGCAAGCTCTGCTCTCCTCTGATGAATTATTTTTGTGCATGCAGGGTGATGAAAACATCATGATCAGAGCGAGAACAGACGCGAGATGGCTTGGGTGTTACGGCTAAAGTCTTGCTTATGTTTTACTCCTTAAATCGACTTTTTTTATCAAATGGTGATGCTGCCACGTTGTGCAATGCGTCTCCTCCTCAAAAGGCAATGACTGAGGCCCGATCACACAGGTGGCTTCCATTGAAAAATGCCAACTTTTTGCTTCCTTCCAGTACAACTCCGACCCTCGAAAAAAAAACTTATCTTCGTTCCTTGTACAGCCCTGGTCGACTCCATAAAACCACACATTTGCGAGCGTGTGCATAGGACATTTTCGAATCAAGACGCACATTTTTCGCCTTAAAGTCGCCGCCACCCCTCCTCTAGGAAGGCATGGGCCGCGATCATGCAACCATCCATTTAAGTCGATCGGAGACATTGCGTGCTTTTAGCGACATTGCGGGAAGAGCAGAAATGGCGCATCCACATGGACTTTGGCGCATGCACGAACCGCAACAACACTTCCCTCATGTGTTGTAGACATATGTACATGACACGCAAGTGATGCAGCCACTTGTTGAAGCAATCTGATCGCCTTGATCCCCTTTCTTCATCATCTTTTCAGAAGAATATTGAATTTCAACGTTTATCCCCATCAGCAGGGGGGAGCAGCGAGGAAAATAGCGCGTGTCGCCGATTGTGCTCACCTATGTAGTAGCTGAAGGTATTGCATCCATCTACAGATGTTCTTTGCTCCCCTCTAAAAAATGCTGTCGGCTTTTGACGACAAATGTAAGAAGCCTCTCTCGCCTTCATAAAAAGTCTCCCCTCAGTCGATGAAAGGTCTCTTTCAAATTCAACTCATTCTTCGCCACACAAGAAGCTGCTTCAAAGTAGCCTCGGTGGTGCGTTGATGCAGCTCGTCCTCGAGGAACTCTTTCTCCCCCTCCAAGATTGATTGGGAATTTTGTCTCCGCTGACTTGGGCCCACGACAGAGCAGCAGCATCTTGCCATAATAGTCGTCTGCATCGTTACGCCGTCCAGTTTTTTCCGGCGATGCCACACAGAAAGGAAGCATCATTCCAAGAATACCCATGGCCAAATTGAGAGCGACTTTTCTTTGGCTCTTCCCCTTTGACGATGGTCGGAGATGTTGATAGAAGGCAGCAACGAGGAGAAACTACTTGTGCAACCAGGCTAGATTAAGTAATGCTGCCTCTTCGTCTCCTTTCGACCGTCGCAGATTAGACGCCATCGGTCTAGGCATAAAATCGCGGGCTTGATCTTTAAGGCCGGCTTGTGCAGCTTGAGTATGCGACAAGAATGCTGGATCAGTAGTGGCTGGAAGCTGCCCTCAACCACCCCCGGTCCTGAAAGCAGAAAACATTTTCTCTCTTGTCATTTTTTGCTTCCCGCCAATAACAACGCAGGGAGGCAGCAGACTTGAAGCCACCGGAGTTATCGACACCGATCTACATTACGTGTTAACTCCTTGTTGCCATCAGACCCAGGTGGGTGAATAATCAAGACTTTCTTCGTGGCAACACCAGTAGAGCAGTTACATTTAGCAGCACTGTCAGCCTCCGGTGGAGGTCAACTTTGGACCGTCCGTGGCACTTTTTCTTCGTCAGTTCATAGTAGTGGAAAGAAATTTCGCACTGGCATGCAGCATTATGTGCAGTCATTAGCAGACAGTGCTATGCAATGTGCGAATCCAGGACTTGGGGAAACTCTTGCGACCAGATCGAGAGTGTCAACTTGTGCTGAAGGCATCGCTCTGACGGAGGCAGAGCTGGAAAAAAAGGCCTCAGTTGTTGCTGGTCACTCGCCCGTCTTCCTCCTAATCTCCACTATATGAAGGTGGAAGCTCAAGATTTACGTGTGCATTGTAGTACTTCCCGTGAAGTCGTTTCTTGTGTGGCACTCGGCACTACATTGACGGTGCCAGCCAGCCGGCTTATTATCCATTTTATGACGTTGCTACACGCATTTTCCTCCACAAATTTCGAGATGATGCTCTTCGAAGGGACAAAGATGATTTTTCGTGGAACTGCCGGCTCTGTAGTCGCCTCCGTGCCAGGTAGGGAGTGCAAACTATGAGTGAATTGCAATTCCTCGGTTTGGCTGCAAAAGATAGGGCTGCAAGGGGGTTGCTTCTTCCATTTATGGGCAATCCACCTTTCAGGGCAGAACAAACGAACTGCAAGAGCAGTATTGTCCACTTCTTTTTCACTTACCCGCAGCCCGGGAGATAATTCTGGGTTCTCCAAAGGGCGTATTCGCCCTCCCCATCTCCCCTGTTCCCAATCCCCCCCTCACACGCACACACACGCACGCACGCACGCTCTTCATACGCATACATATGTGGAGCTTCATTGTAAACGTGCCCATACAAACCTTACGTAGGTGTCATTCCAGCAGCTCTACCTACGGGTCTTGATGCATGAAATTGGCCGGGCGATGACGAGACTCCTCTCACTTGGCGCCCAATGTGGCAATGACTTGAGCAAACTGTTCGTATCGCTCATATCCTGTGCGAGAAAGAGATGGAAGTTAGTGGGGGAAGAAAAAAGAAGGATCTTATCACCCTCGAACCGACCGAGGCAATGAGCATGAGACATTTCCTGTCCAAATCTGAGCAGACAAGGCTGATGTGTTGCATAGTAAGTCAGTAGTCGAGAAGGCTTGAATTTAGTGGAAGGAGCCGCCGACTCGTTTAAGGGGAAAAACTGAGAGAAGAGAAGAGCCTCTCCACTTCTCAGAATTCATCTGACAGCCCTTGTCAGACTCAAGTAGTAATGCTCGATCTTCCCCAAATCTGTAGAGCTGAGAAGACCAAGAAGAGTGCGGCCGGCGGAAATGCCGCCCCAGCAACGTTGATTTCCTTCTGCTCCTCTGTACACACGCGTTTCCTTTTCTTATCACGGACGAAGACGGGAACCGAATTCATCATTGTTAGCTCAGTCATTGATGGCGAGTTTTCATTGAATGATGACTGCTTCTCTTCCGCAGCTGCACTTTGGTGATTTCAATGCTGGCGCGCATCGCAATAAAGGCGCATAATAAAATCATACATAGTGCAATTCAATGATGCATGCCAGCCCAGACGACAAGAGGCGACAGCGTCGAGAGAGCCAAGAAATCGCTTGTATTCACCGCCACCACGCCTAGACTGCTGTCAATCTCTCTCCGCAATATCCGAGTGAGATCTGCAGCACATCACGTGGCTCTGGCTGCTCCAGCACTTCCAGCAGTCTGCCTGAAAATGGCACCGCAATTTCTTTTTGCCACGGCTGCCAGAAAATCTCTCGTCATTAGACCCAAGATGCGCACGCATGCGCACGCATGCGCGAGAACGCTCTCTCTCTATCGCACAACATACAATTGGAGCTTATGTACACCTCCATATACCGCATCGTTAAGCTAACAACTGCCTTCTGTTTCACGGCTGCGGAACGCACTGAGTGGCAGCTTAGCGGCTATATCCATAGGCAAAAATCTCTACTTTTCTCCTGGCGCTCCCGTTATTACAATCTGCTCCCTCTAGCGTGACGATGCTCACACTGCGAGTGCGCCAGCCAGTGCCATATGATCGTATGTGTCCGCTCCACAGAAGAAAGAAAGAGATGAAGGCTGAGACAAAGGGAAGGAAGAGAGGTTTTCTTCATTAGTGGCATGCAGGCGGTGGCAGCAGTGAATCTCCTCCGCCTCCGTTACAGTCACAGCATCTGGACATGCCTTCTGCCTGCATGATGCGATATGAGACACCTGCCACATGCTGCGAAAACTCCTCCTCGCAGAGCATAAAAGCCGGAATGGAGGGCCAGAAGAAGAAGCAGCGGACGAGGGCCTTCTTCACCGTGGACTAATTGTCCTTTTCGCCGCCACCCATGCGAAAGCGTACATAAGCAAGCGCTGGAGGAAGCCGCAGAACATCTCGCTGCAAGTCCAACGGTCAACGCTCGGTTTTCTCTGGGGAAGGAGCGAGCCGGAAGGGGGCGTTAACATGGGGATTTCAATTCTGTGAGAGATTCTTTGTGATGCATGTTCTCTCTCTCAAAAAAGGGCTTTCTTTTCACTGTGCTGCATTCGACATAGGGAAGTGGGTGGAGAAGGAGGGACAGCGCCTATTTTTTTTTTTTTTGAAAAAATAGCCGGCGCTTTTTCTAACGTATTTGCAGAAAAAGATTGATAATTCGAGTCTGTGCTGCATGTTCTTCTGTAAGGCCAGTAGATGTGGGTGCATTTCTTTTTCTACTACGCCGCGGTCACATGAGTGAGAAGTAACTATTTTTGCATATCTCAACAATGAAGTCCCCTCGACGAAATTCTTCACGACAAAGACATACAGTTGACGTCAGAGGCATCACCACGTTCGAGCACATTCCTCTCAAAGCAAAGAGGCTCCTGGATGATTCCGGACGAGACTCTTGTTTCCCCTCAGTCAAGATTTGAACAAGCCTCGTCGTCCTCCTCTTTCTCGTCATCCCGAATGCTTTGTCATTCATTTCGTACTGACCGAGCGGGATCTCGGCGTCCGGGTGTGGGGGGGGGGAGACGGCTGAAGGGGAAGAGAGAGGGAGATTGAGACTTATGTCAACACGGATGAGCACATCTTCGTTGAGAGTCTCATCTTTCTTCTCCGGAATTCTTGATGAGAGAGGAGCGCAGAGTGAGAACGTAGGAAAAGGCAGCCAAGCAAAAACAAAGCCACTCAACTATGTGTGTGCGTGCGTACGCAGAAATGTCTTCTTCACCTCCACCTCCTCCCCTCCCTTCCAATACAGCAGAGCTGTTCCTGACCTCTGAGCTCCAATCAGACACATCTCTTCTTGCGCTGAGCTTCTTTTGCTTCTGTGTGCAGCTTCCTCTGAGTCATTATCATCACGATCGTAAGGTAACGTACACAGTAGCGCGTTCGCGTAGCTGCTCACATCATCACGTGGAGGGAGCAAAACTCTCATCCTTTTCTCTCCTACTTCAAGCCAGCAACGACGATCTTCTCTCTGTCTGTCTCGAAAGAGAGGATGAGGCACAAGATAGTTGACCTCCGAGGTCCCCCTTCATTGCCGCTGCTACTTGTTTCTGCCTTGGCCCGCGCACTATGAAGAGGAAAAAAGTGTGCGCCCGCAATTGAATTTGTACGTAATGCCACTTGACAACTGTGGCTTGGCGCGTCCAAAGAGCATGGTCAGGACGTCCCAGCTCCCTGCACGCACGCTGCACACATATGTGAGTACATTGGTACATACAATACTTGTACTATGCTCAACGTTCTTCGCCTAAGGGGCCCCTTCTCTCCTGTCTCTCTCAATGCATTAGCAGTCGTCGGGAATGATTTCCTCTCTCTCTCCTGCGCTCGTTATTCTGTGTGTGTGTGTGCGATGTTCTCAAGCATCTCGGCGGGGTCGCGACCGACTTGGATAAGGAGAAGGAGGAGGAGGAGGAGGAGGAGAGAACCACCAAGACGCTTGATCTCAAACGCAACCCGCATCCGGTCCCAACAGCACTTGTGTTTTTGGAAGATGAAGGCAAAGGAACGCCATGAATAAAGAGAGAGAGAGACCTCCAAAAAGCATCGTGGGGAAAGGAAGGAGGGGCTCTGGTTACTCGCAGTCCCGCTAATTAATACCTTCTCGCTCCTCCTGGAAATTTAATAACTGCTGCCGCTTAGTAGTACCTTTTACGAGTGTTTCATTGTCGTAGAAACGCCGTCCTCGTAGGTGGCCCCCCTCTCCTTCTTCCTCCTCTCCTCCTTGTTCCGTCCACGCTACTGCCTTGGGGAGCAATACCTAGGCAGGCCACTTTTTTTTCAGGCAGCCCAGTGGACCATACGGAACATAACCTAATATACTATGCTGCCATTGTGGCACTGTTCGCCCAAAAGCAGTACTGCGGTGGCTTTTGAGTGTTCCTTCCAGGGGGGGCCGAGAGAACGTACACAGACCGCCCGACAAGGCAGCGGTGTCTATTCAGGGAGAAGGGAAAAAGTCCGACAGATGCTCTCTCAACAGATGCATTGATGAACTGTGGCATGATCGCCTTAAATACAGGCTGGACTCAAGGTTTTTTTTTCCATCTATAAACCTCTGCATGCTGTTGGAGAAATCTTCTTCTCTTACGAAAGAATGTCATCAACCAGCTTAGTCATTGGGCACATTGAAGAAGAGAAGCGTGCAGCAGAGGCTCTTCTATCGATGCCAGAGAGAGTAGATGCCTCGAGTATCCCTAAATCTGCGGCGTCACCTTGGAAAATAGTGTCAACACTCACCGCCTGCGTACCTATTTGCCTTGAACCTGTTCGCTCGCGCGATGCTTAAGAGCCCTTCTCACTCTGCCCAGAAGGAGAGGGGGGGGGGCAGCAAAACCCAATGAGGCAAGTCATCTCCTCTCGTTTAAAGCGAGATGGACCCACGTACTAAGGAGAAGCACCGGCTGAAGACAGTTTTCGTCGTGAGCCTCCTTGTTACGGTCAGTTAAATCCTGTTCGCCACGCATCGGACATGTAGGGCATTCAATTCTCAGCCCCGGAGAGGTTGAATCTGGAAGATTTCCTCAGGGGAAAGATCTCAATATCGTCGTTGCCATTCACGAATATCCTCCACTACATACATAGGCGTCGGTGGGTTCGGACTGACGGACACGTGCAAGTACGAGCAAAATTTGTGCACCTTGGCTACAGAACAATACGGTCCACGTAGAGAGCCCTCGGCTGCGGCTGGGTTTTTTTTGGCCAAAGTTTGATGCGCAAAAACCGCATCGCCAACACATCATCATTAGCCTTTTTTGGCCTGGGAGATGTTAGCACAATTGTGGCCAATATGAGGCTGACCACGACGACGACGCGTGGAGGAGAGGATCAAGACTTATTGTGGGAAGATGGTCGCCTTTTTTGCCGTCAAGAAGATTGTATCGCCTTTCCTGCTCTCCCCCCAAACGAGACCAGACATCATTGGGTAGGCTCTTTTTCTCGCTTTAGTAACGTTGTTGGGCCCCGGGGCGATTGCGCCGCTTCTTCAGAATTTTCTGTACAGTACAGGCCAATGCACGGAGATGTTGTCGAGTAAGTACGTGTGGAGAGAGGATGTCATTAGTTTCAGTGCCATAAAAATCGTTGTTCTTGAAAATTGCCTCGCAGCTCGTGCTGCAGTAGCCTTCTTGCTTCCAGTAGGACTGTACGTACATGAGGGAGGCTACGACGTCGACAATTAGCTTCCAAGAGCACAGCTCCTCGAGTATAAAGAAAGGAAGCAGGTGAAGGACTTAAAGAAGGCAGCATCTTCCAAGGAGAGAATTAGCGTCTGCGGCGGCGGCAGCAGCAGCTGCGTATGGACGCAAGTACGTATACAATGGTCGCATTTCCTTTGGATTCGTTATGTGCTTGGGCTCCGCCGCCGCCGCCGCCGTCGCCGTCGTCACCGACGCCGTCGCCACCGCGGCTGTACGGTAAACCTCGAACATCCGTTGCTCAACCCTTTCGAAGGTAATGCCGAATTTCATTTCATGTGTGTGTGCACGTGAGAGAGAGAAAGAAAGAGTGTGTGTATGCACGGCAGCATTCAAATAACCCCTCTCGTAGTTACAACCTACCCTTCTCACAATGAATCGGCCGAAACGGATGCGGAGTAGAATTTTTCCCGCTCCCTTCACCCCTCCTCCTCCTTTCCGTCCAGCTTCTTCTTCTCCTCTGTGATCTGGCATAATACATCCCGTGATTTTCTCCTCTCCCCCCCCCCCCTCCCCCGGTTTCACCCCGACTGTGTGAAAGGATCAACGCATTGTGCAGGGGCTACGAGTACAAGCGCTGCTACCAATAGAAGCCCTCTCGATCCGTGTCTTACATCACAATTAGCTCGGTAATGACTTCCGCCAAAGAGCAAAGCGCGGTGGAGAGAAAGGTGGAGGACGAGGAGAGCTGCTCGCCAGAGTCAGAGAAAGAGATCTATGGGCTTCGCCAGATGAATGGAGTTATGCCTCAGCGCTACCCCCTCGAGGTAAAAGGAGAGTGAGGTGAGCGCGCAGGTACATAATGAGCGTGACTGCTACCCATGATGCCGACGACGTGAACTAGTAAAATGCTAGGGAAATGACGTTCTCTGTCTTTATGGTTATCTTCTCATCCTCTGAGAGGCATGTGTGAAATCGCGATGAGAGACGCCAACGCGCTGGTGGCTCCTGGTGACAGTCACATACCACTGGGGAGATAACGTCAGCGTGTGTGTGTGTGTGTGTGTGTGAGAGAGAGGAGGAATGAGAGACTTCAGCCAAAAGTCTCTTTTTTCTCTTTCCCGTCCGCGATGTTTGCGGAGAAACTCTCTCCAAACAGAGGAGCGCATGATTGTCTGATGATGGACAAGATTTGGGCGGAAGGAACGAAATTTCTCAAGCCATGGAAGGTAGGAGACAAAGAACGGGGGGTTGTCACAAATCTCTCTTTACACACTTTATGCCCGCCACCCATCAGAAAACTGGGATATGAAGACGTGCTTCGTATAAGTACACACACCTGTATACGTTAGTACGAAACACGTCGGTCGGTCGGCTGTCTGCTACAGAGCGCGCCCAGCCAACGGCTTGCCTGTGTAATACATGTGTTTCAGACCAACGATAACTAACATCTGACAGGTTGTGCACAAAAGAGGGGGGGGGGGTATATATTGACCGCCCTTTGCGTTCGACATCGCCAGCAGTGAGAAAATCCGTACTTTTTTTCCACCTGCTCTCTCTCCCTCTCCACACGCACTTCCCTGTTGTCATAAGAGTGCCGCCAATGAATTTAAAGCTCTCCACAACTGCTATATGTACTTTTGAGGATTATCAAGGATAGGTAGGGCAGCCACCAACTGGCGGAGTGACTATCTTTTCCTTGCTATCTCTCCTCTCAGGGGAAATAATAATCATCCAATCTGTTATTGCCTGAGCGCACGCACACTCTGCCAGTTTATGATGCATGGGGGAGATATCCACACACAGGCACGCACAGCGATGGCGGATGGCAGTGTGATGAATAATCTCCATATTTGGAGCAGGGGGTTAGCGCTGGCGTCTCCAGCAAGCTGTTATGTCCTGGAGATGACACGAGTTCGTCAGATTGGACGAGCATGTGTGCTCGATGACGACGGGGACAAACGTCATCAGAAGTTCATCAAATGTACTCGCACGCACCCCCCCAGACTGTGCATTGCAGTGCATGCAAGCCATATATTTATTGGCAGGCAAAAAGCCCGCGAAAGCCACTAATTTTTGTTCTCGGAGAGGCCTCAAATTTTCTCTGACGGGCAAACATCATTATCCCCTTTCCTCCCTCTTGTGCCAGCGGCAGAAAAGGAGATCCATCAAAATACAATAAGTCTCGTGCACGCATGCGCGCAGCCAGAAAATTCATTACCCGAACAAATGGCGCTTGCTCTCTAGGCCGCCACTAAAGAAGTAGATTTCTCACACGGTTTCTTCCACACGTGTGTATGTACCGACTGCTCCTCGTTGTACCAGGTAAGTGTACTACGCGAACAGTAGGTTTATAGGAGGCAAAAAGTAGTGCGCCATTCATCTCTCGGTCGCTACGACCGCGACCACCGCCGTCGTCATCATCATACACGAGAGAGTCCAACTGACCACACGTCAGGAGGCTTTTTTTGTGAGCGCTTTATTCCCCTCCCCTGCTTAACGGAGCATAATTGAGTCGCTTCCCTCAGGGGCAAAGTGAAAAAGTTTCTTTTTTTTCTCGCTCCTTCTTGGAAAACGTGCTCTTCGTCATTTGAATTTCACGATCCCCCCTTCGGGGTAGACCGAGCCACCAAAAAGAAAAAAAAAAGGGCCACTGCTCCAGTTCCGATCCGCTCCAAAGATCCAAAATTGATCGCCCAGAGACAAAAACCAAAAAAGTATAAAAAAGGCGATGGCGGTGGCAACAACTGCTTTGGTATGCGGTCAGCCAGGCAATTTCCTTCCGATCTCATGCGGGCGAACCCTACCCGGGTATGTGCCACACATAGTGTTCACGCACGCAGGAACCATACGTGTGACTACGCTGACATTGAGCTGTTCCTCTTGCATACACTGCACGTACCATGAATGAATGCTTGCTTAGTGGCCATGTGCAGGGCTGGGCTCCACGCCCCCTCCACCATGTGGGTGAACTTGCAACACACCTCGAGGAGCAGGAGGTGCCACAGCGTGTTGTTGGACGAGTGAAAGAGTGGCTGCAAAATCGTGCACATACATTTATGTTCATATGTAAATGCCTGAAGGCAGGGAGAAACTCTGGCCGGATTTCCTCCCTCCGTCTCAACTCTCTCTCTCTCTCTCCGGTGTTCAGTTCTCCACAACTGCCTATGCAGTTAGCACGGAGACGCAAAGAGAATGACAACATTGGCAATCCACGTATCCGTTTGCACACACTCACTCGAGTGCCTGGGGAAGGGGGTCTGTTTGTACAAAGGGATGGCGAAATGGGCGGGGAGGAGACGACGAATGGGCCCTTCTGACAAGCTGAGCGAAGGATTGTCTCGCCCTTAGTCAGGGGAGTGCAAATAAAAGTTCCTCCCTCCTGCTATCCGGTATCTCGCCAGCTCCTTGTTCCTCATCATCTTAAGTCCATTGGCGGCACCCATCTTTACTTTGCATGCAGCACACACAAGTCTGAGCAAAGCTTCCTCGAATAGTCTCTGATACCGACTGCACAGCTATTTAGAGAGAGTGGCGGGATCGAAGCTAAGTGTTAATTCCTCTTTTATCACTTGGAGGGCCCCTTTCCAGTGCAAGTCGAGCCCTCGTGATCAGGTTCGACCCGCAAGTGCCGTCACTCCAGCTCGTCCACTTACTGTATGTCAACAAATCAATATTGTCCAGTCAAACGTCGGATCTCATTGTACTTCGTAATCAGAGCTCGTACGTACTATATGCGTCGTTGCTTTGAGATGCCGCACTGCTTACCCTGAAGCACACAATAACCCAGTCTCGGGGCTAATGGCTCGACAGGTAATTGTTAGCGGACGGTTAGCAATGCTATCATGGCAGTGAGCGCAGCAAAAGCTTTTTTTTTTACTGCCCTTCACCCCCGGTTCGCACCGTTGTACTTCACTGTACAAACTGATTGGAACAGATGCTTTTTTGTGACTGAACATATGATCATAAATATGTTCCATAATTACACAGAATAATCAATAACACCGCCGAGAACACAGTCCACGCATTGGGGCAGGAAGTTGTGTGAAGGTGGCAGCAGTTGGCACACTTGTTAACCTTTGGCAGAGCTATCCATCCGCAGTGATCAGAGAGCACAGTCTGTACGGACGTGCATCCAATACGATATTTACCGTTGCTCTCTTTGTCTATTTCAGGTGTGATCAGCGGTGCTCCTGATTTTTTCCCCCCGATATGCAGATCGTGGCTCACCAGACCGGAAGTGTCGATGGCATGTCTTCCCTAGCCATGAGAACAAATATCATGAGTAAGTTCACAAAACGAGAAAAGACAAGGCACGCTATAACTAGTATAAGTTCGTAGGCTACAACATTCTTCTCTCTCTCTCTCTCTAGGTCCCTACCTAAACGGTCACATGTCTTTGACGGGTCCAGCAGCCGCGGCCGCGCCGCAACCAAGACCTCTGGTTCACGCCCGGGGCGCCTCTCCGGCACTGAGCAATCGCTCCAGTGCTGAAGGTGAGGAAGAGACTTCCTCGAATAGCGGCATCAAAGCAAAAGCTGCTGCCAGTGGGTCTCTGAAGCCAACTCAGCAGCAGTCTCAGCCTTATACGTGCCCCCTATGTCAAGAGACTCTGTCCTCTCAGAAAGAGTTCACTTGTCACATTAGGGGACACAATGAGGTGAAGCCTCACCCTGATCCCAATGACCCCACTGGTCAAGCAAAAGTATATTATTGCTGCCTTTGTGGAAAGATGCTGTCGTCATTTAGCTCTCTTGATCGCCATATGCTCGTGCACTCTGGGGAGAGGCCGTTCTCGTGCGAGATATGTGGCCAGACCTTTACTACTAACGGGAATATGCACAGGCATAAGAGGACTCATGGCAGCAGAGACTCCCACGAAAGTGACGTCAGTAGCGGGGGAAGCTCTGGCACCAGCTCCAAAAGGAAGAAGAGAAAAGTCAGTTTGGAGCAGCAAAAGTTCGACGGAGACATGCCAGGTGTCAAACGTTCTGCTACACAGCAAGAAGCACTTTTCCAACTGCCCGGTAGTCAAAAATGCCCCCTCTGCTCCGAAAGCTTCTTCTCAGAGCGATCTCTGGAGACTCACATCGCCGCTGTTCACCCGGGAGAGAGCATCAAATGCAATGAATGCCAACACCCCTTCAACGACTACAACTATTTGAAGCTGCATAAGAACATGTATCATCACAAACCTGAGACTGGATCCTTTCACAGCAACTTTCCCTCTCTGTCTGCTCTCTCATCTCTCACTTCCATTGCATCAATTGGCGCTTTCAAGCAGGCGGAGGAGAAGCAGAAGTTGCAACAGAAGAAGACGCATCAAGACGAGTCTGTACATATTTCTCCAGTGAAGACTCTTCCTTTGGGGACTCCAAAGATGCCGGTAGACACCAGTTTCCCTAATAATAGCTCCGGCTTGGCGTCGTCGACTCCCAAGAGTATGGACCAGGTGTCAACAACTGATTCTGTTGAGCAGCACGATGAGAATGAGGGTCTTCTAAGAGAGATGAAACTGAAGGGAGAGTTTCCTTGCAGGCTGTGTCCGGCAGTCTACCCTAATCTTAGAGCACTGAAGGGCCACAATAAAGAACACTGGGGAAAGCCACCCTATACTTGCAATGTCGCTCAATGCACATACAGCAGCGCTGACAAGGGCACCCTGGCTAGACACATGCGTGCTCACACTGGAGAGAAGCCTTTTGAATGCAAGGAGTGCAACTTTGGCTTTACTACAAAGGCCAACTGTGAACGGCACGTGAAGAACAAGCATGGCAAGAACTCGCGCACAGACATAAGAGATGCTATTGTTATTCATGACACAGATGACCTGAGCAAAGACCAAAGCGACGAATCTATTAATATGTCGCCAGTTAGGGGCAAGAAGAGGGATATTGTGGAGCAGAAGCCTCCTAAACCGTCGTCACTGTTCGCTCCCTACCATGCAACGCTCTTTAGAAGCATTGCTGAGGAAAATGAGGACAGCAAGGAGGAGGAGACCCCAGTGGATGCTCCACTTGACCTTAGCAGGCCAACTCCACCTTCCAAGACACATCACGAGACAGATCAGAAGGCCAAGCCCGAGCTGACTCCTGATGCTCCGGCAACATCTGAACTACTGAAGCCTTTTATGCCACCAGTAGCTGCCGCACTGAATCCTCTGACTGGGCATCCTATGCCCTTGCCTCTCATCTTTCAACAGCTGACTGCTGCATCATCTGGTGGTTTTGACTTCGCCGCTTATATTCTTGCCCACCAAGAAATGCTCAGGCGCCAAAGGGAGGCGGCGCAGCAGAGTTTGCCATCTCCTGCAAAGGATCCCGCGTCCTTTCTTCTCCACCTGAGTAACCTCCAATCGAACTACTCCAACGCTGCGTCTCTGCAACAGCGTTTGCTGCCGACATCACCTACAATGGCAAGTTCGCCGAAGACTTCCCAAGGCCTGGGCAACGATATGGGCGCGGAGAAACATCACCAGGAAGACGCTGACAGCGAAAGTGACTATAAGATGGTCATCAAGAATGGAGTGCTAATGAAGAAGCAAAAACAGAGGCGCTATCGAACAGAGAGGCCTTATGGCTGTGATCACTGCAACGCAAGGTTTACGCTGCGATCCAATATGGAACGACACGTCAAGCAGCAGCATCCAGAGCACTACGGCAAGCTCAAGGTGATTGGCGAGCACGCCTTTGCTGAGAATGGGAAAGAGAGACATGGCGGCGAAGAAGATTTCATGTCGAATGAGGAAGATGAGCTGGTAGAAGAAACCAATGAAATCAAAGACGAGGAGGAGGAAGAACCATTGGTGGTGGATGACGTAGTTGAAACTAAGAAAGCTGAAAAGGCTGAGTCTGTGGAGGAGAACGGAATTGACTTGTCTCAAGATTCTGTTGAAACCGATGGGTACATGGACAACGAAGATGAGATCTTCAGTGATGAAGCCGGCTCCAACTGCTCCATGGAGGAAGGCGGCCGAAAGATGAGCGCTTATTCTTCAGCTCCTAACAGAATCCCATGTCCATACTGCAATCGCAAGTTTCCCTGGACCTCTTCTCTGAATCGGCACATCTTGACTCACACTGGCGACAAGCCGTACAAATGTGCTGAGTGTCCCCTGTGGTTCACGACCAAGTCCAACTGTGACCGCCATTTGGTTAGAAAGCACGGGGACAACAACAACGACAAGGAGATGAAGAACGCACCGGAGAGACCTTTCAAATGCTCTCTCTGCCCCTCGTCCACCTTCTCGTCAGAGGGGAAACTCCGAAGGCATCAGCACGAAAAGCATCCGGAGCGGGAGCGAGAAGAGGAAAAAAGCACATCTGACGAACAACACGACCACAACAGTAGCAGAGAATCAGCCATCAGTGACTTTCCATTCAAGTGCCATCTGTGCGACGATGGTTTCGCCGAGCGAACTGAGGCGATCGATCACCTCAAGAACATTCACGCCCCTGAATACGACGCCCTCGTCGCTAAAGGCGCCTTCGACGCAGAGATTCGCACTCCCCCAAGTGTGGGTGCTCCAGCAACTTCCTCCAATGGAGACGACGAGACTTATGAGCAGCTGAGGGGCCGCTTCCCAGACTACGTAAACCGGAAGGTGATCTGCCTCTTTTGCATGCGCAAATTCTGGTCGGCCGAAGACCTTCGTCGACACTCACGGACTCACACTGGCGAGAGGCCCTACTCGTGCGACATCTGCAGGCGCAAGTTCACGTTGAAGCACTCCATGCTCCGGCACCGCAAGAAGCACGACTCTGGGGTTTCCAGTAGCAGCTGCGGTGAGGAGGATGAGGACGGAAGCAGCGGCGAAGAATCGCTTTCTGCTGAAGGTGTGACTGACGAATCGTCCTCCGTGGCGGCCCACCAGGCAAGGGGTCACACGACCAGATCGTCCTCTCCAGAGGAGCGGTCAAAGAAGAGGGCCAACCTGATGGACAAGATCAACAGACTGACTGCTGAAAAAGCCACCACCAACAGTTCTGACCCAGAGATACGTTAGGCATAACTAGAAGCAAGCGAAGCAGCCTTTGTAGTTTTTGTATATACGGTACATGAACTGTTCATAGCCGGCCGAAACTTCCCAGTGATCTCGTTGCTGTTCTACCCCACAAAATGTGCAGAATTGTTCGGCAGCAGCGTAGAATATTTCATCTGACGTAACATGTATTACTAACGTATGAAACGCACTAATTGTAAGTACACACATGTATCAACTTTCACAATAGTTCGCTTTTAACCATGTACAGCATTAGCGCGACGCCAATCTTGTATAAACAATGTACCGGAACACTGTATCCTTCTTTGTTTCCTCAAGAAGGATCTCCATACAGAATCCAACATTCCAAGTTTTTGTGCGCACTGTTTGCGTGTGCGTATACCGAAGGTGCAGCTGCATAAGCGTGTATGAATTGCTAGCGTTGGTACGTGTAATATACTTAGATCATTACTGTTTACAGCAAGTGTACATCTTATGTGTCCGCCCTAGTCTGCGTAAGACAACGAGAAATAAATTTATTTGTTCTCCGACAATCGTTCAGCCATTGTCATTTTTCCGTGCAAACAGACCGAGATTCTTTTTTCCACTGCATCCTGGTTCCACTCCCATCTTTTTGCCGGCAACTGCACTTTGCCTGCCTGAATTTATAATTGTTCCAACACACGAGAATCTGGTTGCATCGACAGCCATCGAATGTGTAGAAGCCAAGTGGAGGGAGGGAGTCCGAGGCACGCGCGCTTAATAAAAGACGTTTCTTACGTCGTTTTGCGGCCAATCTTGACTTCCTTGAATTCTAACGCTCACGTCCGCGTCATTATGTACAGACGGACGGAGCTCCAGCACCGCATCTACGCGCATGCAGGGAGCGAGTCGTAAATGATGTCCAACGCCAGGAAGGCCAAAAGGAGAGTGCAAGTGGTGCCACAAAAAAACTTCATGAAAGAGTTATGAGGAAGGGACTATGGGACATTTTTGACTCAGGCAGCATTCACATGTACGAAGGAATCGGGCGCCTGCAAAAAAAACCCCTCTCGTCCTTTAGACGAGAGGTTACCATTCAGAGCAATGTTAAGTACATACTTACTGCACGCGTGGTGAAAGGACGACTAGAAGTCGAGCTGCTACTTTGCTTCCCCATACAGGTGTGATAAAAGACCTCGAGACCCACATCAGATGTGATAGACCAAAACGATCATCGTAGCAGAAAAAATGAACCGAAACGACGATTTGAGAAACAAGTGTTACCATCATAAAGGGTGTATGTACTGCCAGAAAATCAATAAATTAACTTCTACGCAACATCACACTTGTTCATTCCTAGGCTTAATGATTTATTTCACTACACCTCACCTTAAGTCTTCTTTTTAAGTCTCGTATACCGGGTGTGCTGAAATGTCAAGCACACTTATTGCGGGACTCCTGGAGCCGTTGACAGCGATCCCGTGACCTCAGATAAGACGGCCATAATTGTAGGTCCCCTCTTAGACTCCTGCCAAATGTGTCTCTTTCCATCGTTCATGGGAACAGTACTAGAGAGAAACAATGGCAGAAAAGCGGCTGAGGGTGGTAGTTGCGCGCCTTCATAGCCTGGACCACCGAATATGGATGCACAGGGAAGTGAAGGCCTGCACTGTCGCACTGTGTCCCTCGAGGCCAGCGTGGCCACGTCTGGTGGCTTCATCATCACCACACGCCACAGTTGCTGTACACAAATTGAAGCTTGTATTGCCCCTAATGGCTCAAAGCTTGAAAAATAACTTCTGCACTGTAACATGACAGGTGAGCAGTTTTTTTTCTCGCAACTCTCAGCTCACCCAGAACCCGCATGGTACACGATGATGGACTTGAAAGTCAAAAGGGTGTTCAACAATTTTTTTTGTGACTGCCGGTATCGAACAGCAGATTCTCTCCCATTTAGTACCTGACGTCAGCGGGGGGGAATTAAGGCAGCAGTTGTACTTAAAAGTACCGAGTCCGTAGTCAGTGGATTTGCAAGAAATTCCACCAAAAGGATGCTCTTCATCTATTGACCGTGCAAAACCCGCTGAAGACGGTCCAACTCTTCCAATTCTCGTATTGTGTGTCGGTTCTGTCAAACATTCCTCACTTTCGTCCACGAGTTACTGCGAGCCCCGGGCAAATATGCCACAAAGAAGGCGCTGCTTAGGTTTGCTTCGCTTTGCTTAGCTTTGCTGCACTGTAAAGCTGCTTTGGTGACCCCTCCCCCACGGAGAATCTCATCAAGCCTTTTGCCCTAGAGTGATAGCAAGCTGGATAGGAATTCAAGGGCAGCAGAAGGGATTCCCTTTCTTTCTCCCCCCCCCCCCCCCCGACTTTGTTGACTCCTGTGACCCTGTTCCAATGTCAGGAGCATCCATTGGTGGCGAGGGCAAGAGGTGCTCGCTTCGGGGGGTTCAGTGGTGAATGCAAAGATTGTTTTCGAATTCGAAGCATCTCTTTTAGTCTGTTGCTGCAGGGAAATGGCAAAACAACGAGCGACTCCTTCTGGCTCTCGCCGTTATCACACTCGGCTCGAGGAAAATAATAGACGGGATGAGGAGGATTTGGGTTTTGGCGAAGGAGAGTGAAAACATCCCCCCGTCGTCTTGCATCCTCTTGGGCCGGGGGGTTTGTTTCGGTGCCTTCTCACACCGGGGTCTTTTGCCCTTATCTTGATGCAGTCGATAAGCGCATCAGGTTGCAAGATAAGCTGCTTTCTCACGGATACTTGCGCTACCTAATTGTCATTTAAGGGTTCAATAGCGCGTTCCGCGCGCCAAATTGTGAACAACAGTGTTGAGTGGGAGCCCCGATTGTGGCAGAAGGAGCGAAAGGGTTTTCTGGGACGTCCTTGCTGTACGGTGACGTAGGACATTGATTGAGGTGCGGGTAAATGGGCTGAATGAAAAGATTCTTGAGAAAGGAAGCAGCGTTCTGACATCTCTGGACCGAATCGGGTGGGTGAATATCGACACTGACGGACACTTTAGTAAGCGAGGCGAGCTTCCGCGCTGTCTAATCGACTGAAGAAATCTTCTACGGAATTCTCCAGCACAAAACCGGAGATTTGCCCACAGATTTACTAAGTGTAGGAGGGACAGATTCATTTATCCACCCCCCCCCCACCCTATTCCTTCCCCGTCTTTAAGAGTGCTTACTTAGCGCGTCTCCGTGGCCCGACGCCCGATCAATCGTCCATCGGCCAGAGCAACACTGAAATAGCAGCATCAAATCCCTCCCCCTCCCTCTCTCGGCCAAGTTGTCCTTCGACCAACAACAGCTCCAGTCCGCGTAGTTCAGGAGGAGCTAGATAGAAATCTCTTGTCGCCGCCAACGTCACTGCTACGGTTGCTGCTGATCCCTCCGGAAAAGCAATGAGTCGAGCAAGAGTCGCTACTTTGAGTGCCCAGCCGCGACTGAGGAATGATAATTAACTGTTGCTCCACCAACCAGCCCAGCTCATCAATAAGAGGGAGAAGGAGAGAAAATCCTTTCATAGCAGAGTGACCTCTTTCTCTCCGGACTACGTAGAGAGAGAGATCATCCCGGGGACGTTCGTTCGTACGGACTGAGCACGTCGAGTACACCGTAACTAGCAGCGTCATGGTAAATGAAAGAAAAAGCGAAGGTCGGGCAAATTTCTTGCTCAAAGAAGATCCCATTAAGAAGGTCCTAAGGAGACGTCTCGGACATGTGGAAGGAAAGAGTAGAGATGAGCGGAGTGAGAAGCAGCGCGTGACATTTTTCCCTGGGGAGTAAAAAGTAGCCATTTCAGAAGGAGATTGTTGTTTCCTTTTCAAGGAAGACAAAGGAGCAGGAACGACGCTGTTATATTGAAACGTGCCAGATTTCACTGCTGCTTCTCCCTCCCCAGGCACGAAATGAGTGCACTTCGGAGAACAAAAGACAAACAAAGAGCGAAGGCATCATCATCATCATCATCATCGTCGTCGTCGTCGTCGTCACCATCAAAACAGAATAGCAGGGAAATTGACTTTTCGGCAACAGAGCGCTTTTTTCAAGGAGGGTTGGGATGTTATTGACATTTCTCGAGACTGCGATTCTCATGCAGAGCAGAGAGTGTTGGTCCAATTTTCCTCCACAGAGGCAATCACCATTTTCCTGCCTGCCTTGGCTGCTGGAGTGTCTCTCGGTGCCACCAGCCAGGAGAGATAGATCACTTCCCTGAAAGAGGAGAGAGAGAGAGAGAAAGAGCAACAGACTGTTGTGATGATGATGATAACTCTGGCGGCGGCGGCGGCGGTGACGGCGGCGGCCTCGGCCACGATGCGGCAATCTCTCGATCGCGTCTTCTCAGACGTCAAATTGCCCATCTCCTTCTCCCTCTTTTCGGAGCAACGGAAGCAGGCACCACTGGTCCCTCCTCCATCTCGACGCTCTCTGTTGCTCTCTTCTGCTCGCTCTGAAATTCTCGTGACGAGAGTTATCATTATCTTCTGCTAAGACCATCGAGCATTTCAATTCAATTTTTCTCCCCCACGATTACAGCACAATCTCTCTCTCAATTCAACTGTCCCACGTACATACAGATGTGAAAGGAAGCGAAATGAATGTCGTTGCATCGGCCGCCGAGGAGACATTTTTTAACGGTCTCGGAGCTTCACTTTTAGCCAAGGAGGAGGGGAGTCTTTCTTTGCTTTTTCCCGATGTGCGTGCGTGCGTGCGTGCGCGCGCGCGTATGTGTACGCAAGTGCATGAGCAAGAAGAATTCCTGGCTCTCTTTCTCTCTCTCACTCACACACTGTAATAATGTCTCCGCTGCTGCAGCATTTCTGCCCCACCTCCCTCCTTTGAGTCCCCCCAGTGGGTACGAGCACACAATTCTCGGGGTCTTCGACAGGGTAACGAGCAGAGCAGCAGCTCTCCCCAATAACTTTGCAACAGGAGTGGTAATTTTCGGTCATAGCTCTCCTCGGACTACCAGTACGGGCGCCCGAGGATGCAAATTTTCCCAAACATTAGGTCCGACCAATAGCAGTAGTAGTAGAATAGCCTCTTGTGCTGTACGAGAAGGCCGCCGTTGCCGCCTCTTTACGGAGGGCTTCCCGCTGACATGGGTGATGAGACCAGTCAGACATTGTGTGGAACAGACCACGAGTGGTGGTTTGTTGGCCAAGCCAATTCCTTCCTCGGCGTCTTCTCGAGGAGCCTCTTTGAGCGATACCGATATCCTGAACATCTTTTCAGTTGATGCCCTCGCCACCGCCCGCCCGCTCAAGACCGCGCGCCGCTCGACACCGTGCGGTACACGACGGCTAATCTGCAGCGGCCCGTGCGGTCGAGAGATAATCCTTATCCTCGTGGTGTGCGACTTTGCGTGAGAGAATCCGTAGTACGCATGCAACTGAGTACATACCGAAATCGCGTACATGGCTGAATAACAAAATTATCCCAATTTCCGTACTATATGGACGTACCGTACATACTGGTCGCCTTTTTCCGGAGAGAGAGAGAGGCGCTTAAGTGATAATTTGTCAACGCCCCCCGGTTCTCCACCTCCTCTTCAAATGTACTGCGCATATATACGTTGTCGTACGTACCTGCGTACATATGCATAGGAGTGAGAAAAGACGAAGAGCAGAATTCACAGGAAGCTTCTGGCTTCGGTCAGAAGAATAGTGTGTGCGTAAGAGACCGACCATTAAGACGTATAGAGAAGAACCAACCAACAGCAGCCAGAAGGAAATTACCCACGCATGGCAAAAAAGAAGGATCCCACAATGGTGCACGTTTCCTTATCTTCTGTTCCCCCCTCACTAATTGGCCGGTAGCTGTGAGGAGCTGAGCATTCTTCTTTTCTGGCGCTGCGCAAACATTCAGGTCAACCAGTCATCCGTGTGATGTGTGTCCCGGACTATAGAGGCGAGGGAAAAGACGTTGGGGTCTCTTCATTTGGCACGTGTGGAGGAACCGGGCGGAGGTCTCAGCTCCGTCGTCGGCAAGAGGAAGAGGGAGAAGAAAAAGCTAAGAGGTCATGCGCACGCTCTCCCAGGACGGAGGTACGACAGCACACGAGCCACACATCCCAACGGTTTTCCTTTTATCGCGGGACCCAATTTCACAGTTGCTCAATCGTCACTGCTGCCGGATGGAGGAGGGCGCTATGAAATGCAACGTGTGCGCATAATCGGTCGTCTTACGAAGAAAAAGCGTTGAAAGATGTGGGCTTTTTGGACCGCGTCCTCCGTGCCAACGTCACTGGCACGGGTACGGTGGGAGCGACAAGCCGAGGACCGGCTACATCCACGACGCACTAGGGTACCGAGGTGGGCAGACAAGTCCCGCCGCCTTAAATAACCCAATTATGGATAATGATATCCATAACATTTAATTGTCATATATGAATACGTAGATTAATTTTGTTCAATATGGGCGGCGTCGGGGCCTTGATGACGGCTTCGAAAGGCACACACGGCTTTCGGGGCTGATGGTGGCCTTCAATGTCGCCGCTGAGCTGCGTGACGTCTTGCAGGCCTCACCCTCCAACTACCGCCCACCAGTAGTAACCACTCTTGGTGTTCTTGCGCACGTTAAAGGATTACGTCATGACTACAAATGAACATTGGTTAGAAAGTAATGATGACTGACGTCATTCTCACCACCGATGCTGTCCGTGGTGTTGCATTCTTTGGACTTTCTCGGCACAGAGCTTTGGTCGTTAAGAATGGACGAGTACTGTACCCGCGAAGCCATCCATGCTCACGTGCTCTGATTCATCCCCTCTCCTTGATCAAAGAAAGGACATTTCAATCTTATGTGTGTGTGAGTCCTTTCAATGGGAACGACGACGACATTCTGAGCGAGCCGTCGTCAAATAACAGGCGAGAAAAGAAGAACGTTGGAGGGGACATATCAGCATAGCTATTGTGTCGCAAAGCTCATGAATTCTATCACGAATAGCATCGTCTTGTTAACGGCCAAGTTCCTTCAGGGCTCATTGTATGTGCTTGACGGCGACTCACGCTTCCTACGTGACCCAGGATACGAAAGCTAAGAGGGGGGGGGGGGAGGGAAGAGACATGAAGGACCAGCACTCCTTTTTTTTCCACACTCACTCAGGAGGAGGAATTTCGTGTGTTGTGGCCTCTGCCTATTTGTACTACACGTTTTGGTCTCTTCTATGTGTTCACGGTTTTCCTTCAACGGGGGCAATCTGCATGCACGAACATCGTGTTACGAAGAGAAAGAGAGCAAAGTGGGCGGTTAAAGGTGGCTCGAAATTCCAAAGGGTACTTGAAAAGAACGACGAAGAATGGTGGCGTGAATTAAGGTTGCAAAGAAAGTGTTTACAATGCCGTACACTTCTACAGTATCACTCAGAACCAAGTCTCTACTGCTGGAGTGGACAGTACTCCTACTGCCATCATCACTTTTGCTACTATTCTGCTACAGTACTACTACTGTTAGCTGCCGCCATGACGACTACAGTTGCTATCGCCACGACGTCACCGCCTCTCGACCAGCGGATTAGAGTACTGCTACTGCCACTGCTGCCACATGCGATGACGCTGGCAAGCAGGACTGAAGATTGTGACGCTCTCGGGTACGCCTCGTACACTTCAACCCCGGAGAGACAGGGGGCAAAGCTTTTTTTCCCACATTGCTCAAAAATATTGCTCATCTGTGGCAAATTACCTCTCTCGTAGTCTCGCACCCACCAATCACTCGCTCCCTGCCTCCCCGGTGCTGGCCCCCATGGTTGTCGCAGGCGGTTGCTTGAATTTTCACACGCTCCCCTCTCTCTGGCCGACAAAACATCCTTTTATCGTTGGCTGCCATTCAGCCGCCGCACCCGGAGGCCGGAGCTGCTAAGGTAACGTTCGGATGAAACGTGTTGGCACGCACAAATAAACATTTGGATTGAGGTTCACGCATGAAGCGCTGATTGCCAGAAAAAGGACAGCCAGAGGAGAAAAGGCTCTTTGGGGGTGACCACGCAAAGCCACGAATGCGACAAACAATGCCAGGTTTGTCGAGGAAACTTGGCTTCAGGCAAGGTTGAGCATTGTACCGATAGTTTTGATGCAAAACAACCAGCTTTTTTTCTTCTTCTTCTGAGGGAGGGGAGAAAAAGGTACCTCACAACCTTCTTTAAAGCGTATAAGAGTATTTAGCTACGTATCTGCAACATCAACACAGATATTCTTTTGCACGAAGGTCGTTAAAAGCTTCTTCTACCGTTGTGGCCTCATCCGGACATAAAATTATATTACCCTGCTCTCACGGAATTTGGGTCTTGGCAGGCTGGTGTCGTGAATCATGACGCGGCGGAAAAACACACTCAGCTGGCAAATAGTTTCTTGATCCTTTATTGGTCACTCAATCCCAACGTCATCATACATAGGCATAATGACACTGGTGCGCAGCACGCGCATGCATGTCTACTGCACGTAGAGAGACACACCAATAAGTACTCACGTAAATCAGTGGAGGAGTACGTGACAATAGCGCCAAAGAAAAGAATCCGCACTGGAGGGAAACTTTTGTGCCAGCCTTCCTGGCAAACGCACATAGAGCGTGGCATGTAATCGTGTCCATCAAGCTCCCATGGACAGCGGTTCGAATTACATAAGTTCTGCAGCGCATTGTAAGAAGTTAGTCGGAAGCAAAGATAATGATCGCCCTGCTCGTGAGAACATTCGAGAAAATCAGAGCAAGATGGATGTACGCAGTAATGAAACCATACGTTTCTAGTGGTTTATGGAGCCCGGGGTCCCTCTACTCTTTGTCTCGTGCAGCAAGGTCAGCGGCAGTGACTTCGTCTTCGCCGTCACTTGCTTGTTCCACGGAGGAGGGCGGAAATCCTTGAGATTTCACTCTTGCGCGCGTAAGTGGACATCTGCCGAAGTCAGTGATACGCAATTACGCGCACGTACAACGACGTTCTCTGGACGCTTCTGGAGAAAAAGTGATGGAAGAGACTCGCTCGCTCGCTCTCGCACGCACAAACAGTCATTAAAGTCACTTAATGCTTATTCACTATCTCTGCATGCTTGATGATGATTGTGCGTCAGGCAGTTTCGACTCCGGACAAGACTTGCCATTGGGCAAAAACGCCTCAGCCCTTCCAAGGCACAAAAGATACTCTTTTTTTTCCACGTCTTCTTCTTCCAATTCACGTGCGCTTACAATCCCGCCTTGCCATGATCTTAATTACTCGCTCTCCGCCGCATCAGACAAGGAGCAATTCCACGTCCGTCCGTAGGTACGCGCAATACCCCAACAGCCTGTGCGTGGTCAGTGATCTGTGATGAGAAATGACTTTACTACTGACTTCCTTTCAAGCGTTTGCCTGCGTAGTATGAGCTTGGCTCTTTCTCCATCTCTGGCTCCCTTTTTAAAGGAACTTTATGTTAACGTTAACACAAGGTTTTTCTCCCCGCTCGGGGCGTCGGTGCTAAGTGCGGAGGAATGAAAAAAAAAAAGACAAGGGAACCAGGGAGGAATATAACAGTTTGGCATTAGTAATGGCGCGTAAGGGAGAAGCAACCGCCATTTGTGAAGACAACACTGACGTGAGCAAGAACGATACGCAAAATTAACTTTTCTTCCTCCTCTCATTATGCGAGGCAGTTGCCTTGGCGGGCTCGACCGCGTCCCCCTCCCCCCCCCCCTTCGCCTGTGGGGATGATTCAGTCGTCATCGCATTTTGGGAAGAAAATGTGAGATACAGCATAAAACGTGCACGAGAGAGGCCTTGAATAAGCTGCTATTTACTCCTGCTGTCACAGAATAACCCTGACAAGGCCCTGTGGAAAAGGGCTGCGTGCAGCGTTCACAGCACGGAGATACCGACAGAGGTAAATGTTTGCCCGCCAAATCTAGAGACGTTCGTCAGTATGCATGTTCGTAAAAGCAGCACTGAACCTAAACACGAGAAAAGCAGCTCTTCACCAGGTGTGTGTGTGTGTGTTCGTGTGTGTGTGTGTATGTGTGGGCGCGCGCGCGCACGTTGAACGGCTCATGCAAAAATCTAGAGAGTTTGCAACTTCTTCCTGCTTTCTCATTTTGTGCAAAAAGGGGAGAAGTAGGGGAGGACCAGGAGAAGCTAGGTCGGTCTACTGCACTACAAGCATACGAAGAATTTCTATCGTCGCGAAGAAATGAGGCTGCTGCTTCTGCTTTCAGGAGAATTGCTTTAGGAGTCACGATAGAAAGAGAGAAGAAGGGAGGCTCCAGCATTCTGGTAGCCTCTGGTTTGGTCGATACTCTGATCTCTCTCACTTTGTCCCTTTTTCTCTTCTCCCACTTTGCTCTCTTCTTGTCGAGGTGCTGGCGCTGGTGATGTTTGCACGCCACGTACATGGTGGAGTCCCTTGGAAGGCGGCGCCGCTCACAGCCTCGACGTGTGGGAAAACGTGCTGCGCTGGTGCGGGGTCGATGGCGGACAGATCGCAGCCCCGGGGATGCCAGCGACACATCTGCCCTGGCTTTGCCTTGGCAAACCTGGAAAGCTTGGCAATTTTGCGCAGCTCCCGAGTGCCTTTCCAGCTCGGCTTCATTTTTGGAAAAGAGGGGTTAGCTCATTTCAGCCGACTGTTTTTGTATGGCGGCAATTACATGGTTTTTGTTGCCCATTACTTCTTCTTTCTCCTCGGCAAAAGAAAAAGAGAGAGCATGTGGAAATTGCAGGCGAGCCAATGGGCAAGTACATATACTCTACTACTACAGTATGTGCCTCCTGTTCTCATGCGAGATTAAACTCAAAGGAGAAGAAAGCAGTTGTAAGTGAGGCAGGTCGTTCTTCCCGACGACAACCGAGTGAGAGCTTTGAGCAGTCTAAGCAGCCCTAACTATCCTTAACATGCGTTCTTACTACATAGAGTAGCTTGGTCGGAGGAGCGGGGCCATACCGGAGTGGAGGACAAGTGAGGGAGAAAAGCCTGGATCATGCGATCTGAGCATTGCGGAGAGAGAGCAAGCATGCTCGAACTGCGTACGCACTCGTCAGCTAACCTGCTCCACATCGCACACACAGAGAGAACGAGAGAGAGGAGAGGTGAATAATGCCTCAGTCGTTACCCCGCCGAGGACTGGTACGAGCCGCCCAGAGGCCAGCAGGCCTCCGTTTCTTCTTATCTGAGTGCCTTATCTAGATCAGCGCCGGTAGCAGCACAAGCCGAGAGTTTTATTTTCTAGGGTAGAGCTTTTTTATGCGTCAGAAGTCTTTCCTTCCTTTTTTGGCGGCCTCAGAATGAGAGAGGGGAAGGCAATCTTTCTCTCGACTTTCCATCATGCAATTCTGGGAAATGAGCCCGAGGAAGGAGGGAGGGAGAGCGCAATCATGCGAGCCATGCACTCGTAGCAAGACGCACTCACGTAGGACTCCTTGGTGCGCCTCGAAAGCCTGATCTCAACTTGATAATTTTGCCAGGGACGCAGGGTCTGAATTAATCACGACTTTGACGGACCAATTGGATCAATTTGAGCGACCACCCGGGGTGGGGGTGGCTGGGACAGAGTGCGTACGTCCTGTACAGCGGGTTCCTGGGTGCGCGGCAGCATCGTCACAAACAGGAAATGGAGAGTCTAGGAGCGTGAAGCAACTAACTCCTTGTGATTTAGTGCTTGGCTGCAACGACCGATGGCAAAGACAGCCACCGGATGGAGAAGATAGGTAAAGGGGTTCTCCTCCGTTCACAGGCCCGGCTTCTCTGGGATTATTCTTTAGCCGTGCAGACAAGTTGGGTCTGCTCAAAAAGTCACTGCTTTCCTGGATGCTGCGTCAAACATCTATCTCGCCCTTGGAACTTGGACACGAAGCCGTTACTCGCGGGCTGCACCATTCGCGTGGTTGCTCATTTGGCCTCCTTTCATCTCTCCATCCACTCTTGGGTCCGTTGAGCCAGAGAGTCTGAAAGAAAAATAATTGTATGCGTAGCAATGTCCATAAACGTTAAATCTGTAACATAAAACGAAGCGCCCAAATCTGAACAGTGGACATTAATCTGAACGGTGTGCTGAGGGCAGTGTTAAGGAGCGGACGACAACTTTTGACAGGACTTTTAAAAAGTTGCCTACATCGACACTTTCGAAAGTGACGTGACTGTATTGTGATGCTGACTTTGATGTTTGCTCATTGACGCACGCAAAAAACTTGGGTCAAGACGGACATTCAAGCCCGGGGTCGTGTCGTGAGCCTCCTATTCCAATTCTGCTCAGTGCGTTTGCACCGCACGGAACGGAGCAGACGGGAGAGCGACGTGTGAGGCCGGCAGCGTCCTCAACATGCACGAACGAACGAACGTACGCACACTGTTGTTCCGCGTTCGAACTCCTGACCCAAGGTGCATTCTGAGGTAGCCGAGCACAGATAGACCCCGAAACCACCGTCCAGAAGGTGGCATTTGTTGGGCGCGAAGGGAACAAGATCTGTCTTAGCCGAGGGAGGCGCGTGCGGCGACACAATAACCGTCCCACACTGATAGCGAGCCAGGGATGCTCCGGCTCGCCGGAGGAAGGGACATTCCTGGGCAGCTCAGCCCCCAAGATGGGGATGGTCGTGCAGCGATTTGGGCTGCCGGAGGGACCGGAGACAGCAGCTGCACGGAGAAGAAGCCAACTTGTCACATGCCCTCTGCCAAAAAGCGGAGAGAGATGCTCATCAGGGGAAAAAGAAGGGGGAGCGAAGCCTTTCAAGATGGAATTTCGTCCCCAGCCACCTACCGTGAATACCTACATGCAGCCCAGAGCATGCACACGCACTCCCAGAAAATGGGACCGAGGCAGATGCTCGAGGTGTCTGTCCAAAAAAAAGGGAGGAGAACCAGACCGACCGTGGAAGGAGTCGCTCCAGATCCTTGATTACAGAATTTCAATTTAAGGCGGACGTTCTGCCGACACGAAAAATCTTCAATGAATCGGCCAAATATCGGGGTGAGTAGAAGTCAATGACTGTTGGTGCGTTATGCCGAGCACCAGGAGGAAGAGAGATATTCAAACGGACGAACGAACTTTGATGCATGCATCATTGTTCGTTCGGTAGCAGTTCTTTTGGCTGCTTGTTATTTGATCGCTCACTTTTTCCTCTCTCTGGCTTTGTGCAAGCCAGCGTCTTGAGACTAGTGGTGCAGGAGTGAGAAGCGATAATACTTTACAACAAAGAATGGAGAAAGAGCTGGGTTTCGATATCAAATGTTCTTCTTTGACCAGCCAGCTGCGCCCTCTCGCTCCTGCCACCGTCGTCTTCAGGGATTAAGTGCATAGTTTTGTCTTCGCATGAGAAACGGGCGTAAAGAGTAATGCAACACCACTTACGGCCTCCGTTTTCGCGTGTGAGCCGGACTCAGGAAATCAAAGTGGGAACGCATTGCATGACACACCAGGTCTGTGGCTTTGGTGGCCTCTCGTGTCCTCGGATCCATCCGGACGTCCGAATGTGTGTCGATGCTCGTATGTCTCCAGTGTGCAGCTATTAGTCACAGTTGTGACAACGACCAATGCATTTTCACCATCTCTCTCATAATTTCAATTACGGACCCTTCTTTTTAAGTTTCTCCTCGCCATTTCCCCGTGGTTCGTGATGGATGATCTATGCACAATCGTGCGGGGAGCCACCGGCAACTACACCACGTGGTACAATCGCACTTGTCGGGAGAAAATTGCACTGGAGAAGCATATTTCCCTCTTGGTGTCCGCTCCCCTGGCTGCAGTTTATGCAACTCAGGAAGTGAATTCATCACCCTCATGCACCCAGCAAATGACCAGTGCTCTATGCATGCATGCTCGCCAAGCTCAGGACAAGTCGGATTGTTCGTTTAAGGAGGTCACACTCAATAGTCGTCTAAGGAGATATGACCATCTATCCCGTGTGTCTGGCGCGCCATTCTGCAATTCAGCTAAGTTTGGCGAGGAGACGAAAAAAAATTCGCTATTTTGCTGCGCGCTCCACGTATGACAGCAGCAGAAAAAAAAATCGCTCATAGACTGACTGTCGCGGATTCAGCATCCGACGGCTGACTTTTTATCGCCAGCCGGCCTTCGAACCGGTGTTCGGGGCCTTATGTATGACTGCACGCATGTGCTGCGAGTGCGCAACGTTCGTGGTAGGTGGAACGTGTCCTGTGAGCAGCCCTCGGCCGGCCCCGCGGACGTTGTTGTGTCGGAAAAGCGCCGCTGCTGGCGCTCATTAATATTTCAAACAACTTACACACGCCACCTCTGGGCCGCTGCCCTCGCCCGGTATCCTCCCTGTTTTCCCGTGGTGGCTGGCGAGGTGGTGGCGTGGTATGCACCAACGCCTCTTTTCTTCTGCACTACAATAAATGGCGCTACTTCCTTCAGTAAAGGTTTTTTTCCCCCTTCTCTCTCGTCCCAAGGCGGCCACCTCGCGTTTATACGCACATTATCGTTGTAAAAATGCAGGTGTGCAGAAAATTCGCGGCCCATTGCGGATTTATGATTTGCACCATGCAGATTAGGAGGGGAGTGAGAAGGGGGAAGAGGAGGAAGACGCCTTATTGCACTTCAGGAGCCGCAGCAAGAACAAAAAAAAAAAAGAGGCGGTAGCAGTTGATGGAAGTTTTTAAATCTTAAAAGGACAAATCACCTCTTGTTAGGAGATCGCCTCCGAGCCTGCAGATGCACTAAAATGTTGCACTCCGTCATCTGATAGTCGTTTAACAATAAAAACATGCAGGAGTGTTTGCAACCTCGCGAAATTCGAGTGCGCAACGTACAACATGCACATGCGAGCAGCAGCGTCTGGGGGTAACTGACCTCTCTGGTCACGTCGATAACACGTCCTGGTGAGCATGGATGGGTGAGACCTCTGCTTGTGTCTTTGTTCAAATTTCGCGGCTAGCGGAAAAGTAGCTCGACTCCATCACAGTCAATTGACTCGCTTCTTCGTCCTCTATCCATCCATAAACACCGCTCAATCATGATAACGCAATTCTTGTGAATTTTACTGTGACAAAAAAAAAGCTACCTTCGGTGATCTACGAACGCTGCCGGAGGTTCTACTGGCGATGCCTAAAGTGGCTTCTTCCACCTCCTCCAGTGCTTGGCTCGGTGTGCTCGCTCGATGAGAAACCAGAGATTAAGTTGCAATCTCAAGCATAAAAGAGAGAGAAAATATGAAGTCTCGCTTGCCTGCTCACAACTTGATGGATCCCCCTCGCTTCATCATTACGGACGATATATTTTCGCCCCGAATACATTGTAATACTCGTTGGTGAGAGACGTGGCCTGGTTATCCAGCGTCTGCCAATAAGCGCGGTGCTGGATGGCGTTTGCGCATGTTCACGTGTGAAGCTGCATTTGCCTGGGCTCCCCCTACCTCGACCCCTTCCGTCTGGCGGAATTGCTGATGGCTGCCTTGTTCTTATGGACCAAGTTGTCGCTTTTTATTATTTCTGCATCGATGGATTCTCAATGTTTGGTTTTGCGGCTGTGATTTCGCCTTTTAGTTCTTACTGTGCCACAGTCTTGGAGACTGACTTGAGGCATGCGTGAGCTCTTCGTGCTGCTACTCAGGCACGAAACGATACGCGTTACCTCTATGCTCTGACCGAATCTCAGCAGTCTCGACACTGAGGAATTGCTATTGCTCTGCAGACCAGACTGTTTTCGGATGGCTGAGAAGTGATAAAAGCAATCGAACTTATGTATTAAGTGTGCGCGCACCTAGGAGAAGTCATTTGAGTTTCCACATTTACTTTTTACTGCTCCATTGGCTTTTTTGACGAATATTCATATATGGACAAGTGTCCAGAGTCACCATTAAGCAGTTCACAAGTGCTGTGTTAAGCACGAACTGCATGTTGGACGTTGGTTTTCTCCCCGCAAGTCACTGCTGCTGTTGCGGGTTGGGAGAAAATTGATAACTGAGACCGCAGAATTTGTCATATCTCACAAGACCATTCTGTGGGCTCGGTGCTATGCCCGGCGTCCGCAATGCACACGTCTATCCCGGGCTTGACGGCGTGATCTGGCACATCGTGGACGTGCCCAGAGCGACAGCTTCGGACCAATCCTTGCAATCATTGAAGCCCAACAACCCATTACAGCCGATTCTTTTTTTCTTCGGCTCCTGAAAGGAGGGAAAAAAAAGTCACGTAGCCGGCAGCGCAGGAGCGCGGTGCACATTGGAAGGGGGTGCAAATTTGTCTGCTGCTCGGTTTAGAGGAACTGCCAGGGGGACTCTGGAATAATCGTCCCAATTTTGGATCAAGGACCTCTGCGGCGAGAGACTTTTGCGTGATCCATAACCATATTGCAGCGCCGCCTCTTCCTCTCACTACTTGTCCGTGTGCTGGCCGATTAGAAAATTAGAGGGCCACTTCGATGAGTGCGTACAACTTACCTGGCTGTTTAGTATGTGTACAAAGGCAACTCTTCTCAAATGCGGCCCAGTGGCTTTCGTGCGCCCAGAGCGATCCGGAGACAGAAGTAAAGCATTGGAAATTTCCTCCGGTACAGGTAATTGTCCACACACTCGCTCATCGCGTCTTTAATAATTCACCTCCCCTCCAGCTCAATGTCTCCCACGCGAACGGATTATGTGCGGGGTCGGGATCATTGGTGCACACATACGTGTCCGTGACACACGCGTGGGTCGGTGGGTGCAAACAACGCACGGCGCGTTTTGGCGCCTCGTCCATACGCGTCGTTTGTACCGGTGCATACGGTACGCGCGCTTTGCTACGTCTGTACATAATTTGCCCCTGCAAGAAAGAAAAAGGGGGCATAAATCTCGCTTGGAACCAAAACACGTGCGAGCGAGCACGAGTAAAGTCGTCATTAGTGAAAATGTTCGATACGACATGTGTTGTCCTCTTTGTCCAGCGGTGAAGATGTTTTATGGTCCTCACAATCTAGAGGGTAGAAAATGAGAGCGTTGAATAAATAACGACTGCACGGAACTTTTTCACGCGGTAATTACAAGCCAATTTTACAGTGAGAAATCCGTGCGGTCTGAGGCTGCTTGGCCGCGCTGTGCAGTACCTGTTCACTGCTTGGCTGCCGCGGCGTCAGCGCCGTGGGTAGGTAGGGGGACGCGCGGCATGTAAATCAGTCCACAACGGAATCTGTTATCCTCTCCTGCCTTCCTATGGGCCTGAGGCGGAAAAAATTAAAAACTTACGACATGGGCGGGCCTGGGGAGAGTGAGTTAGTGAGTTAGGATTTGGAAATGCTTCCAAATGATATCCCTGGGCCTCTCAGAGCTTCTCTCCTCCCCATTTCCCGCCTTTTTCTGCCCGCAAAGGAGAAACTTTCGTGTGTACCGAAGTGGTTGGATCGCTGGCTGCTGTTCACAGGAGCAGGAAACGACGTGCGGCGACGATGGATGTCTTTGGGAATTATCGTTGTTCTGCTATCATTAGGCAGCTGCCAGCAAAGAGTAATATAGCGCAGATGCCTTTAATGCAATTTCTCCTTGGACCCCGCCAGAGACAAGACTACCAATCAACTCCTTCCTTCCTAAAATCGTCTCCAAAGATGAGCTCTTCATCTTGAAACAGCGTCTCTTTCGTCGGCAGCCGACTTTGGCGCTCATTACCTGATCGATGACTGGTAATTACCGGCCTCTGAACACTGCTCTGACTTACTCTTTGGTCTGGTTCTTAATAGAATTGTGAGAATATGCATTCAATCACTTAACACAGTTGGCAGTGGCTGAAACAAAAACGCTGCTCCAGGATGTTGCCACACATCAGTGGCGTTCTTTGCCTCTGCTTCATCTCCAGTCGTTTAAAAGAGTTCTTACACGTACACAGGAGAAACGATCACATCCTGCGTGAAGACTCTTGCTTCTCATGACCTCTGTATGGATACCGTCTGCCGAGGTGCAGTACTGGTAACACTCTCAATGCGATGTGAGAGCGACGGTTGCCAGAAAGTTCCCATACCCAAATAAGATGGCTTGCTCACCTGTTGCTGCTACAATGGTACTTCAGAGAGAGAGGATGGAGTCAACGATTTCGCCCCTGGCACGATGCTTACGCCGTCGTTGTGATTTCTCAGCAGCAGTGGGAGCAATAAAAAATGGGAACTGCTGCTCACAGGACAGTAATCGGCCACTTCCTCCTGCTCATGGTGCGGCCGAACGAGAAGCCAACAGGTAGGGATCGTTGTTTAGGCTTGAAGTCAAGCTCAAAGCTTTTACTTTTCCTCCCCTCCCTAATTTTCCATTTCTTTGGCCGCACTCTAAAACTGGCAATGTAATCGGAATGGGAAAAGGAGTCATAGCCGACTCCAGTAGGGAAGCTGCGTTCTTGTAATACCCGTCTGACATCTATTTTCTCACGACTGAAAAAACTTATTGCCTGTTGTTGCCGTCCGTATTCATCCGGTGGCTGCATCATGATTCCTCCCCTCTCAATTTGCCTTCTCTTTGATCACCCAGACACAATGGTATCAGACTGCCGACGCCGTCGCGGCCGCCGCGGCCGCCGCGGCCGACTTTTCTCTCTCCCTCCGCAGGTTCCAAGTAGCCAAATAAGATCATTAGCCTTCTTCATAAGACACTGGCGTGTGAGAGTAAGAGATGGAACATCAGTTGAACAAGGGCTGGGAACCTGCCCGAGGGCAACACAGATGGATGCAAGAAGTTGGGGTGGGATAGTGCACGCGATCACCTCGTAGCTGTGACTTTCGGTGCGAAGATTCACAAGGTACGTATACGTTTTTCCCCCTACTTTTAAATATGTTTGTACGACTGCAGCGAAGGATTGGATCGGTTGTAGCAGCCGCCGTGACAGAGCTGCTGCTGTCCGAGACAATGAATGTCGCGTCAACAGCATTAGCATAAGTTAATAATGACAGTCGTCTTCTGCGCTGTTTTGCGGTCTCCTCTGTGTTGTTCCTCCTGTAGTTTTGAGCAGCTTGGTCAGTGAATTTGTTGTGGGTCCCCATTTCCAGTGATGGAAGGAAGAAGAGTCTCCCCCTCCCTCCGTCCCTACCTCCCTACCCCGGGGGTCCTCTTCACAAACGCTGAGTGAAAATCCATCCTCCTCTCTCGTCCATCCAGTTCGCGGGATATCGCAAACGTCAGAGACTTCGGACAGACATCTACCCCCGACGCCCCCCGAGGAGTGACTGACCAAAACTGATGTGTCGACGAACCTCCGCCTCCCTTCTCTCATCTGGGGGGGGGGGGGACATATAGGCAGACGAACTCTTTCTACTTTGTCCAGGAGAAAAAAATTTCGACTGTGTTGGAATGCAAACTGAATAAAAAATAGGCTTTCTTGTTGTACCTCCTCCCTCGTTCCTGCTGCCCCCGTTGGCAGCCCAGTCTCTCCGATTTCTCAGCTCTCGAATGTTCAACCACAGAGAGCAGCACAAAGCTGGAGGAGATGGAAAAGGGGCAAAAAGTGGATGGCGTGAGGGCAGGAAGGAATGCATGGCGATTTTTTCCTTGCATTTCAGGATGACGCGCTAACGGAGGGCTATATTTAATTCTAGTGATTCAGGGCGCTCTTCTTCGGGGAGGGCGACGAAGACCGTTGCTAACGCCGCTGTCCGAGTTTTTGTTGGTGCTGCCCCTCCCTTACCTGTTATTCAATAACACGGGGCCAGGGAGAGAAAGAAAAGAAGGGGGGGGAGCTGCTTTCACCCTTAATAGGATCATCATCATCACACAGTCATGCGGGGAGCTTCAAGCTTCATTAACGCACGGCCGGTTGGACTCTGTGTTGGCATAGGTGCAATATCCGAGCTTGAGTCCACGTACGTGTATAACGGACCGGGACTGCACCCCTAATAGCAACTCATGGAAGCTCCTCCTCATTGATGATACGACGACGTCCTGTGAAATTAAGCATTGGACGATCTTGGTTACTTCAATATAAGAGAGATCGTGGGTAAAAATGCTAAAATGCGTCGTCGTCATGCACTCGGCGCAACGCGTGTAATTCAAGTCTGCTGGATGAAAAAGATGTTAGGCGGAGAAGAAGGCTTATGAAGAGTGCAGCGGAGCGAAAAGGGGGTGAATCTTAAATAGGAGAAGGAAAGAGAGGAAAACGAGGCCAACCGAAATCTTTTCGCTCCTTCCTTCCTCTTTTCAAAGAAACTTTGTCTCCCTCTGCTTATAACACACGCAATGACGGAGAAAACGTAAAGAAACATACTTAGTACGTATGTAGTTCGTGGCCATAAATCCCCCCCTCTGTGGAAAGAATCCCCCCTCCTCATCCAACAGAAGTTACTAGTCTAACATTATAGCTTTTCTCATTTTCCATCAGAAACTGCACGTAATAACTTTGGACATTATATGGGCGACGCCCCCTTCAAAAATTGGATGAGATTTCATTTTTTCTTCTCTCTCTGGGGCTGCGGAGGAGAAAAATTTCCACGCTTCCGCCGAAAAATCATCCCCCTCCCAATGCAGCCTCGATGATCGCTTTTGCCGGCCGAATCACAGGACACAGTGAGCACTGAGACCACACGCATGCACATGTCCCGCATTAACCACCTGAGGGAGAAATTCACACGAAAGAAGGCCATTGTTGTATCCTCCCTCTCCAGTGTCTTAATCTAGCGCACTTTGTGCTACCACCAACGGTCTTTCTGGCCTCTTTTCTGGAGGAACAGAGAAGCCCATAATGTCCTCTAATCCGGGCGTGTGAAAAACGCAAAGAAATTCCATCAGGCCGATCGAGGCTTTCATTAATGGGAGAGGCACACAATGAATGCAGCAGATCTGGTCATGCAACCAGAGAGAAGCCTGCGGGCATTACAGAACTACTGTAGCAACGGTTGAGGCAGTGCTTCTCTTCCATTCCGACCAAATATCCTAGGTATGCACTGGATGGAAAATGCTGGTTCAATTTCAAGCATCTTAAGGAAGAACAATGCCTCGCTCGCCGATACACGTACTCCGGGTTGCATTGGCCAAGAATGCGCGTGCATGCTCTTGCGTCAACCCACCTCTTGCTAACGACCTTTATTTGTAGCTGTGTCTGGCTGCAGTGCGGAGCAGTGCGGAGCATTGCACAGCAGTGCACGGCAGTGCACAGCAGTGCACAGCAGTCCACAGCAGTGCGCAGCACCAGGACGCTGACAGACAGCACCAGTGAAAATGACCACATTTGATAACGAGATAAAAACCACTTGAGGGTGATAGTGATACTCTTCTTCCTCCTACTTCTGGCTCTGGTTTCGTGTGGGTAATGATAGCCGAAGGAGGAGTTCGACACAAGCCGTCGAGGTCCTCCTTAATCTCGCGCTCCTTTTTCGAATTTCTTCTGCCATTCACGGAGGAGAAAAAGTGGGCGTCGATTAACGTTCCGGTCAACACCGGGCAGGCAGCATCACTCTTCGCCTATGGACGCGAGTCTCAGCTCTTTCTGATCCTGTAATTTGGCCAAGACAGGAATTTCCGTGAAGAAAAAAAGCTGGATTTTCTCCTCTCTCGATTCTTTCGCCCGGCGGCATGCTGGACTCAGCCCCCCGCGGAGCTTCGAGATTTGGTCCTCGATTTACGAGCTGGAATCGATCTTTGCGCCGAGAGAGAGCGACAGAAGAGGCAACGGCGATTGGCGACGGCCGGGACGACGGCCGGGACGACGGCCGGGGCAGAACTGATGCGGACCTCTCAAAGGGTTGAGAGCCTTCTTGGGGTGGAAAATCTGCATATTTGGGGAGGAGGGAGAAAACGGCTGAACGAGAGAGAAAATGGCTCCACTTCTTTGACCGTTGACCACCAGCAGGCAGAAATGTTCCAACCCAGATAGGTGGGAGCACTTTGTTCCTATAAAGGAAGAAGAGGAGAAGAAGCTCCTGGTGCCAGCCCAGCTGCACACTCAAAAGTCAGTCCGGCATATTGATGTCATTGTCTTCCACCATTGTGACCAGAGCGTGGAGAAAGATTGACACTGTTTCCCCAACAGCACCATTCATCCCGCATAAACCTGTTGCTGTACCTCTTTCTCGGATTTCTGTAGCACACAACTGAAAAGCCCTTTGTGTTTAGCAGCAGCAGTGGCACATCTCTTCTAACCTTCCTTCCCTCTCTCAAATGCCGATGGCTCGAGCGCACTTAAAGTGTTGTTGACATAGTCACTCAACAAGTGCTCCGGCTCGCTGACTTTTGCCTCCACAAAGGAGGCCATTGTCGATTCGTGATGTCCAATGTGCGCACGCCTCTGCACAATGGGGCTGCGCTTGTACTGGAGTAATAGTGTGCGGACAGTGGAAGAAAAGTCAGGCTGTGACTGATGTATGAAGGAGAAATAGTAAATGGAGGCCAAACGAACGAGCAGAAGAAAAGGGAGATGCAGAAAGGTGGGCAAACATTTTGACTTTGGGGGCTCCATGCGTCATCATTTCAGTGGCAGAAGCATCAAAATTCCCTCGGTCAGCATGTCTCTTCTTCTTCTTTTGGGGCCTCTCTCGGATTCCTGAAGGAGAAAATCTTTCAATTCGCCCCGCTGTCAAAGCTGAAAGATCATTTCTACGTCGTACTACATCTTTACCTACCTATCTATGAATGGGGCCCGCCGATCAAGAATACCGAACTCCTTGAGATTGAAGGGTCTTTACTCAAGCTGAATGCCGAACAGCCAGCCTGACTTTGGGGAGAGAATGGAAACAATGCAGTTCTTGCCTTGCAGCACATCCGACGGTGACATGCGGAGGAACACAAGGATTCTCAGGCATTTATCCTTTTCGTCTGACTCATTCACTCTGCCACGTTATATCCAGCGCTGCTGCTTTACTGGCGGACTCGAGGACCGCCAGAGGTGAAAGTTTCTGTCAATGGTCACGCGTGTAACATCAAGCTGCAAGATTTCCAAACTCAACGGGTCTCGGATGAAACCCTCAACGTCCACGCGCTAGCGGGACTCAAAATAAACAGCGCAAATCCGATATCCCCGCTCTGTCCACTCACTGTCCACGCTACTGCACATACGTCCTGTGGACGTGGACTCGCGGAGAGGCGGGGGTGTGATCAAATTTCTCGAGATGCGTCCTTCTTCCTGAGTGAGAGCGCTATTAATCCGCTTTTGGCAAGCCACATTCTGTCCTGCCACGGGTAGAGGTAAACTACGGTACTCGACGCACTCAGCAATGAGACTCAACCGTCTTAGCTTTGTAGCGAAACTCGCCCAAACTATGCATATCGACGGCACAGAAATTGGAGGTTTCATCTGAGAAACGCGGTTTCTGTGGGTGCCTCTGAACGTTGATAGCCGAGCATTGTGTAAAGCCGACTTTGAGTTCGAAACATGTTGTGGAAAAGTCCTCTGAAGATGTGAGTACTGACAGCAGGTTCATTTTTTGGCTCACTCTCTCTCGTCTTGCACCTTGTCTGAGGTATGCGGCATTTTGACTGTCCTTCGCTCCGTGTCCAGAGCATCTTCGGCCAGAACAACAGCCTCATCATGGCGAACTGAATATCGTGTGGGCGTGATGCTCCCATCCTCCAGCCGCGCGTGGCTTTCCGAAGCCAAGCTTGTTCTGACCCACCTCAGCACTGCAGCGAGCGTGTGGTGCACCAAGAACGCGTCGTCTTTGAAGGTCCACAAGGTAGAAACTGTACAAACACAAGCGCAGTGGGGGGGCAAATGCATAATTACAGGTGCCACTCTGGCTGTATGCGACGCCATTTACTACAGTTTCCAACAACCACTCCTCGGGTTAGGTACGTACAAACCCCAACGACGCTTGTTTCTCCTTCTTATTTTTTTTCTGGGCGGATCTCGTAAGTGCCCGCTAATTCCGCCGACTTCCTCAATGAAGCCCTCTTTTCGTCACACAAGCTCGACACAAGAGATGACTTCCTCTTACGCCAACATGCGTAATACACCCAAGAAGCGACGGCGCTCACAAAGATAATTGCACTTATCTGCCGGTCGGAATTAACGTGGTCTTCCCAGGCGGCGGTGGCCGGGGCGTGCCTGCGTGCGTTGCTCTGCGTGGACAAGTACGTGCGCCGATACAAATGCGTCAGCAGTCACTACCTATTGGGCCGAAGCATGCAGGAATCCTGGGAGAACAAAGACACGTTGGTTTTTCTTCGGCAGCTTCACATGGTCTGATGTGAACGATGACAGATCACCCAAGTGTCGAATCTCACACGAGAAGCTGGGAGATGCGTGAAAGCATCATCAGTCAAAATATTGACATGGGCGAAAATTGGAAGGACAAATAGCTACCTACGTACAGTGGGATCCGGTGACTGCTGCTCATATTAGCTCCAGCTCCAAGCAGTCACACTCAGTCAACACCATCTTTTCTTCTCAGCATTCATGTTCTCTGTCTTTGTGCGTGTGTGCGGTCTTTCTTTCTTTCTTTCTTTCTTTCTTTCTTCATTTCTTGGCGCGTCCGCAGCAGTTGCTGAGCGGTGGCCAGGGTGATCGGGTGAGTCAAAGTCAGCTCGCCGCCCGCGGACCCCAATGCCAACTGCGCGTTAACCCCTTCTTGAAAACAAATGCCTCCTGACCGAAATGCATCCATCGACTATAATTAGCCGAGACAGTCATGGCTCAAGGTACAGGATGGCAGGTGGGTGGCTCAAGAAGAAGCAGAAGTAGTCTTAAGTGGGACTGTCCCTGGCTAATCATCTCATCGTCCGTGATGGTCTCTCTTCAGGGTTGGAGGCGTTGAAGAAAGAAAAAGATGCCACTGATGCACGCACGCAGAGGAGGGGTGGAAATGGAGCAGAATGCTTGCCTGAAAGCTGATGAAGGACGTGTTCCAATCGACATTTCAGCTGGAGGAGGAGGGGGGTCCAGAACAAGATGTCAGGTGACAGCTGCAAATTGCCCTCCACCTCCTCCCCCTCTTTGCTCACACAGGAAAGAGAAATGTTACTCCTCAGTCGTGGAATTGTCCTTAATGCGTTCAGATCTCCCTGTTTTTCGAAACTGCCTGCTTACCCCTGAAGAACACTTCCGGCGACAAAACGCCCCTTTCCCCTGGAACAGGTGACCACTCTGGTCCTAAATGATTCCCTGATGATCCCTTTTCCTCTCACTGGAGGAAGGCATTGTAATAAATTGCTAATGGAAAGGGAAGACAGAGAAAGGGCATCGACTCCAGTCATTATCACTGCAGAGGAAGCAGAGTAGGAGCATCTCTGATCTGTTGCTCGGACTTTTCACACGGATCCGGAGGCTCTGCTTGGCCAAGACGCTGAGCTGTGTTCAGAAATGTGGCGAAGTGACTATTTGGCGGGATAACAAGGTTTTGTCTGGCAACAAAAAAGGGAGAGAAGGTAGTTACTTGGCTGAGACGTCATCAATTATCGCCGTACCTCATGAACTGGCACCATAACTGCTCCATACTTCACGTGATGCCGCCGGCTCGGCCTGCTCGGCCGGTTCGGCCGGCTCGGCCCGCTCCGCCAGTTTCCTCTATCACAAGAGCCACATATTGCTTTTTAATTGCCGCCATTCCCATTGCCCAGAAATCTCTCTTTGATTCATTTCCGCAAAAGCATAGTTTCATTAGACATCTCTTTCATCACGCGCCTGTTTCCTCTGTTCTCTCCTCGCTCCTCATTATCGCCTCGTAGCGCGATACGTGCGAGTAACGTGTTGGTCGCCTCTTAATCAACGTCCGAGAAGAAACTTCTGCTCGCTCAGATAGGCACAGACAAAGGCAGCGCTGGCATCATCTATCAGTTTCTTTGAGGCCCCTGTGTGAAAAATGCACCTGCGTAGGAAAAAGTCGTCGCGTTATCACCAGGTTCAGAGCGAGTGGCCAAAAAAAAGGCGGTGGGGGAGGGAAAAAAAGGCCCCCGGCCTGATCAAGTAATTATGCCCGCGCTCCGAGATGTGGCCGATTGTGCAGTCCAAATGCATCAGGCCCGTTTGAGCTGCAGCATAAGGCAAATGTGGAGAAAGAGAGATCGATGCGTCTCCTTCTTCATCTTCTCACCGGTAGCATGTAGATGTAATTCGTTTCCTGCGCGGCTCAGCCAAGCACAGATAGCGTTCGTTCGACGAGATTTGCCTAATTCAAGGCAGAGGCAAGGAAGCGTGACATCTTCTGTGTACGGGAAAAAAGCGCCGAGATAAATTGCACGCACGGAAGTTGGAGGGAAAGGGAGAGAGAAGGGGATATTTGTTTCTCATGTTCAATCTGCTGAGCTCAGACATCAGTAGTAGAATTAGGAAGGAGAAGAAACTGCCTCGGGAGCTTTTGGCGGAGCGCATTGGAGTGTAGCCAATAAAGCTGCTCCGCCAGCATCTTGCGCGCACGAAATTTTACTACAATTAGCTAGGAAAATGTGGCCGGCCAAATAAGGCACAACGAGGGACGCATTCATGATAAAATAGTACGAAATATTCCTTCGCAATTTACTAAATGTGCGCATACTAATAAAGCTCGGTGAATATGGCTAATCTGAGTGGCGTCCGCGCTCTGGCTTGACTGCGCGGCAATCACTCGGTTCACGGACATGTACGAAGTCACCTTGGTAGCTGCACAGGAATTGGAATCTCCGGTTCCTGTCATAATTAGTGCGTGTGAGAGAACTGAGAAGCCGAAACAATCAGACAATCTCGTGTGCACATCTTGGCGTATTTGAAGTAGCGACCATTTTGTTTTCTTTTTTTTTTTCATGCATCACGCAGGCTTCAGCGGCCGAAATCTGCCGCTCCCTCCGCCGGTGCTGGCTGAAATGAATTCAGGGTCCGTCGTCGGTCGGCGTTCAAGCTTCACTGATTAGGGAAATCTCCTGGTCTTCCGCCATTGCAATGGATGGCGCATTTGCCGGTCTCTTGGCCGTCACCGCCTAGTCTGGTCTGGTCGGCCCCACCGCCAGCGTGGACGCCTGGCTGGACTCGCCGACGGACTGGCTGGAAATCATCTGGCGACTCGTGTGATGCACTCAATTGGACATTGGAACGAAACCTAACGTGGAACTCGGCTCGCTCGCATTTCGCGCACGCAATCGATGATTAAATTACGGTTTCACCTGCGATTTCTTCCCCGGCGCTCTTCTCGTCACGCCAGTCGTCGTCATCGTCGGGCTTCGGCATACACACGTACTTCACGTATGCATGCGAGTGTGATGGAGGCGTTTTTGCTCTGGGAGAAGACGCTGGAAATTATTTCGTAAATTTATCTACCGCTGTCGTTCGCTTTGTTTGCGTATACATACACGTATATAGCAGATTCCTCGTTGGAATTGAAATGTTGCGCGCTTTCTTCGATTCCTGGAATGGAGCAAAAAACACCAAAACCAAAACAAAACAAAACGAAAAAAAAAATCAACCAAGAAAAACAAAAAGTATTTTTTTCTATGCCTGCCACATTTTCTTAAACAAGTTTCTTCACAATGACTGCCTTCATCGCACACCACTAATGCGCTATCGCTCGACCACAAGAGTAGTAGCGTGATTCGATGCTGCTCAGCGAGAGGGAACGAGGCTTGAATATTCATCTCAGTTCGTCAGGGTAATAATGATCTGCCTCGACACATTAATAACTTCTTGCTCCAGAAATCACGCTACCAAAGCTGGCCAAACCTTGGCTTTCCGGCCGGGCCGGCAGGCGGGCTGGGGGACCTTAGTTGACATAATTTACTGAGATTTTTTTGACAGCCACTTACCTATGAACTATAAGTGACTGGCCTAAAAAAAAAGTTGGTACCAGATTATGTTGTCACGGAAGTAGTTGCAGTGAGTAACGGCAGTTTCTACGGCATGGCTGGGTGCAGACTCATCACTGACCCACACAAAAAAACACACATAACAGTTTCACAGTTAAAAAGAAGAAGCATCAAGGTTTTGGAATAGGAGCAACATTTCTGCTAACTCTGTTCAGCTCCTCCTTTCACAGGAGAAACGAGAATTGCTTTGCTATGCGTGCATGTTTTACAAGTTTAGATCGAATTAAGACAAGTTTAGAAACACACGAGGAAGTTGACTTTCACTGCATGGGCAGAGTTGAACAGCTCCAGCTCGGGGAAAGGCACGGATCTCCTCATGTCCCAGTAGTGATTTAGCCTTTTTCTGTGTCCAGATGATTTGCAGAAAGAAAAAAAAAGGGTCACACTTTTTCTCGCCACAATCAAGGGGAGTCCTCGCATGTGGTCGAAATAATTTTCTCCTTTTATCCAAAAGCTTCACGAACCATGCATAATTTTGCCTGCCATGAAAGGGTCTGAAGAAGCTGAGAGATATGCTAAAACCTAAGCATACAAGGCGTGTGTGAGCTAATTGTTTTTGCTAAAGGCAGTCATTAATCTCTCCTCTCCTTACCCTGACTCCTCCAGGCCTAACAACTGAGTCTACCACCACCTGTCAGTATCTTGTAGCGAATTTTTGTCAACGACATGCGTCTTGACTTGACTAACTACGCGTGTATACGATAGTGACGCCACCTACTAATGACATTACCCCACGAATACCAATTTTTTTCCCCATACGCACTGTTCGTACGTGTTCAGGCTTCTTCTTCGCTGAATGCGAGATCATATTGTGACGGAGCAAAGAGCGGCGATGAAACAAAAAAAAAGAAAAAAAACACACAATGGCTTGAGCTAAGAAGCTAATAACGCCATATGTGTGCATTGCATACGGCATTGTCTAGATCACTAGTTCGTGAATAATGGACAGAGCACAGGTGCGCGCATATGCTCAGCGTTGCCCGTCGAAAAACCTACGATAAATACAAGCTTTCCTCATTCAGCATACTCGTACTGATCATATCAGTCTGTCATGCAACCCTCTTTCCGCGTGCATGCATGGAGATTGCCTATAAAAGCTTAAGGCAGCCTTTTTTCTCTTTCCTCCTCCGAGTCTCCAGGGAAACTTTTCATAAGATTGCTCCCTCTTCTAACATATGAGAGTGCGAATTTCATGAAAAAGCCCCAGGGAGTTGCGATTAATTACTCGCTTCTCCCACTTACTGCACACATATTGAGCCAGGTGAGGCCGCAAAGGAAATGCAGTTCAGAATTAGTGCGACTCTTTTCTTTCCTCCCTCAACTGGCAGAGCAATTTTTCACCCCTTTCCTTCTCTCTCCGTGGAATAAATGGAAGATTTTCTCTCGCTTGGACTCTTGCGTGCTTTATGGCACGTGCGGTGGAACAACGAAAAAAAAAAAAGAGAGCCTCGGGTCCATTTCTTCGTCTTCGTCAGTTTCCCGCAATCTTATACCTCCCCCTTCTGCCCTCAGGCACGTCGATTTTCGGTATCTCTCGACTCTGATAACTGATAAGGGGTACCGTAAAATATAGAAGTTGGCAAGTGTCCCATTCATATTCCGGCCAAGCGTACCTGCTGCCGCTGCGCTGCTGCTGAAGCCTCATTTGTCTTTTCATATTTATACAGGTCCACTATATACGTATGCAGTGTACGTGTGTGTGTTCGTCTAACGAGCACAATATTGAACGGAGAAGCACGTCAGCTACAGCAGCGTGGACCAATGACAAGACAATGGTATCGGCGGCGTCAGAGACAAAAGGAGGCCTTGAGATGGGCTTCAGTTTCTCACAAGCACACATGGCAGGCACGGTAGCGGAGATTTTTCTTTCTCCTTATCTTCCGTCACTGTGGCCCGTGCCTCTCTGGATTCGGTCGACCACGTATCTTCATCGGTTCCAGAGCTACCGACATGTACGGACGGACGTACGAATTCTGGGAAACTGCCCCGAGCGAGCTTGCGGGCTATTTTCATTCCCCCCCCAGTGCAGACTGCCCACCTCGGATGGCGGCAGCCACAGCTAAAGTCCAGTAAACACAGCTCCTTATTAGTCAGACGGCGTGAATACGTACAAGGCATCCCAGCAACGCTTCTCGTCATTTGTACACGTCCGTGTGTGAAGACAATGGACGGTGTACGTATTATAGATGGACGAGTTGCTGTATTACGATTTGAAACACGTACGGCGTTCTTATCTCAGCCACAATGCTACTGTCGGCATTACTGTATGCATCAGCAGTAGCGTCCAACAGTTACTGTTGCTGGCAACTCCAACTCTGATCATTTCTTTGTACACGCGCTGTAGAGGTCGGTGGACAGGTCCATCGTGCACATGCCAGGGCGAAGATTCTCCTCCACCGGCGTCGTGCTTGTCTGCGAGTCTTGTCTCGTCCATGATGGCGTAATTGCATGTTGGCACGGCTGCTTGAATGGCCTAATTGCAGCCAGAAATGGTTTTGCGCGCCCTCAGGCCAGGCAGATCGGAAAATGGAAAATTGTCACCCTGCTGCACGCGTCAATGCGCGTTCTCAGAGCACAGGAAGATGTCCCGCGGTTCAATTAAGGGCCAGAGGCAGTACTACAGTCTTGTCGTCTGAAATTGGTGCATTATTAATGACAATGAGGAGGCAGCGACGTTGTTTCAGTAAGAAATAAGATGAAAAAAAATCGTGCACTCCACCGCACGTACCCTGAGTGTACTGTAAAAAGTACGAATAATGTGCGGTATGTACAGTTCTCTCACCGTGTGTATGAAGAACTGGAGCGCAGATAAAGAAAGGCAGAGATGCCAAAACAGATTTCCCTTTTAAAAAAGTCCAGTTTGCTCGAGTTAGCGTGAAAGAAACTCCAGCAAAAACGGAGCCATATTGTCTGCACATTAGGGAAGGGAAACTCCCATTATTCTCGGAAACAAAGGAGCATGCAGGGCTGCAAGTTAAGTATAGTGTACACGTCGCGAGTAGTAGATGTGTAGCACAGTCACAGTATCCTCCTCTTAGTGGATGTATCTCGACCAACAGTCACTGTGTCATTGCACTGTAACTAACGGCGTACATGACCATTTAAACCAGGCAGGATGGCAAAAACTATTCCAAAATGTTTTTGCAACAATTTATTACCATGTCCGCAGCATCACAGTAGCAATTAGCATCATGCCGATGAAATATGACAATCCAGGGTCTGCTTGCCATGTCCTACACTGTACCGTACAATAATCACATGTTTGTCAACACATGTAACAGGGTCGTTTTCACCCAGGTGAACTGCCTGGCCCAGTTGAATTTCACCAGCAGGCTGCGCAGGAGTCTCAGAGCGTGGTACAACCGCTTGGAGGAGGCGTCTTCCTTCGCGTCCCAGTCCACGTACTTGAGTGCCAGCGACACGGCAAAGAGAAGGACGTCCTCGAGATTCACGGTGATGGTGGCCAGAGGACGATGGGGGTGGCGGGGGTGGCGGAAGGGCAGATCCACGCGAAATGTGGCTAAGGAGGAAGAGATGGAGGAGAACAGCCTGCTGCTCCCCCCGCCGCCGTCGTCTTCACTTTCCTCTTCTGCCATCGTGGATAGTAGATGTCTTCCATCTGTCTCTTTTGTGATGAATGACAGTAACAGAAAGAGAAGGGTTGAAGAGCAAAGGAGTCCTTTCATTCTATTTAGGAGATGAGGCCACCCCGGCGAATTGCTGCAGTTTTTCTTGGCGGGGCAAAAATCTCAGCTCGTCTATGTCGATATCATTGGATCAATTCACAGATAATGAAACAGAGCAAGGTTTGTGTCCACTGATCGGTCTTCGTCGGAGGACTGCTTGTTTTTTGCCTTCACCTCGATGGGGGGATGGATGTTTGTGAGCATTAGCATTTTTGCTGGCCCCCCCGACGACGACAGTCAGAAAGACAACAACGACGAGGGAGTGGACGACTTGGAAAAAACACCCAACATGGCAGAGTACTGTCAGTCGGTAGACTGACTGTCTGTCGTGCAGTTCATGCGAAATTCTGCATTGGCCTCTGTAGTCATGGCTACTCTCACCCGGTGGAGCTCAGACTGCGCGTCGGCTGCCGCACCCAACTCCTTTTTATCTCCTTGCGAAAACTCCTAACCGCACTCATACGTGAAAATGCTTACGCAGTCTCAGCTCCTCTACCTTCTCATCCTCTCCTGACGCCGCGGTGGAAAAGAATCTCTGCGGTTTGTGCGGAGGCACCAAAAGTGTAGCAGATCTGCAACTACATAACACGTCTTGCGTGCGTCTTCCTCGTATGTCGTTCCCGTTCTACGGACATGCAGTACACGAGCATGTGAGGGGATGCTTTTCTTCTACATGCGTATTTTTACCGCCAAAACCGTTTGTCTTTTCTCCCCGGTTTAACGGTCGCACTGTGGCAATGGCAGCAGTCCTTCCAAGACACACCGTAAATGAAATATCTCACACCCAGCCGAATTAGGGCAGGTGAGTCTTAGAAGTAGCATCCATTCTCAATTAATGGGGAGGCGCGGAGCGATTGATGGCGAAGGAGATCAGCCCAGCTTGGGACCAGCAGTACTTTCTGCAGTCGGCGCACGCGCTCTTGTCAGTGGCGATGACCAACTCGAAAGTGTCTCAAAAGTCAGGCCGGCCGGCCGGCAGGCATCCTCTGCCCGGCGCAGATTGAGTGCATTCATGCGGGAAACAAGTAGTCTGAGAACGCAAAGAGGAAAAATGAGAAAGACAATTTTTGCAGTGGTGATTTGCGGTCAGCCTTAGTGGGGCGATCCAAGAGTGCTGGTGCGATGCGAGCAATCAAGAGCGGTTAGAAAATTGATAGCCATCTTTCGTTCTGGCTGGAATGGACGACAACGACGACGATGATGATAATGGCGGCACAGTAATGGCCCTCTTGCTTTATTGTCTCCCGCGGGTCGATTTTGGACGCTTTTTCAAAAGAGGATTCGTGATAATGAGCGCTTGGTCGAATTTATTATGTTGCACTAGGAAGTTGCACTCTCATTTGCTCGTGTCGCCGGTGTGCCACACGGACGTACGCATGTACACGTATGGGTATAGTACGTGTCAGTGGCGCTGAAACAATGCACTATGTACGCACATACCATACGTGCGTGCAGATCGCCACCGGTCTGCAGCGGAGTGCGTACATACTCACATATAAGCCTCTGGTGCTTGATGTAGCGTGTTGAATGAGCTTGGCATTCTTTGTGGTATTGGAATCAGGTAAGTGCTCAAATATGTTATAGGAGAGATTTGTTTCTCTCTTTATCTCCATACGATTCACGCAGCCAGCTTACGTTCTGCGCGATACTGTGTATACGTAGGTGGCAGGCTATCAGGCTATGCCCTTTGAAGTAGTATTTTATTCATTGGTATTCGACTCGCGATCGCTCCCTGATGAAATTCAGTGTCTGATTCAAGTCGCAGTCATTTACCCTCGGTTGCACCAGCTCTAGGTGGCTCTAGGTTGCTCTGACATTGACAAACACATCTCTCTCTCAACGCACACGCGTAGTCTGACCTCTCACGCTACTACTGTGTACCTATACCCATAAAGGTGCACAAAAACAACGCGATAACGTCCGAGACATAAAAGAAGACGAGGCAGTTTTTGTCAGGCTTCCTCACAGAATATTTATTTTTTCTTCACCTATCGTAACACGCATCGGGTTTTGACGAGATGAGAGAGAAAAGGACCGCAGATGCCCTTTCCAGCCGGGCAAAAAAGTCTTCTTTTATGATTTAGAGTTGTTTGTCAGTGACATTGGGACTTATGATCCTCTCTGGAGATGAATGTGAAGTAGGAGAGATCTATAATCAATCGAATCGGTAAAATTAAACAAAAGACTCTTACTCGCATTGTTCAGCTTCATGACCTCGAAGTGCCTTCAGCGCTTCGGTGCAAACCGTGCGTTAGTCTGAGTACTCATGTATGCACAAATATTCGTACACTCCCAGAGTTGCAACATTTAACCTGTTTTCTCTTAGCGGTTGCCAATTTCTTTGGCTAAAGTAACACGAAGGGGTTAAAAAAGCAGAGATAAGAACATTGTTACATAGTTAAATGGAAATAAAATGCTCAAACTATGATGCATGTTACAGCCATGGTCACTAGCATTATTCATACGTATTGCAGTACATATCAGTAGCAACTCCCCCCCCCCTCCTTTGAGTTAATCACAGCTAATTTTTAAGTTTTCGTGAGCTTGTACAATCAGGTGGGTCTGTTAGTCCCTCTCCAGGCAGAACAACCCCAAGGCATCCTGTTTTCACCCCCTTGTTTAACTGTAGGGATGTATGGTTTTGGGAAATGGTGGAAGTCGACGGAGCTTCGTGTGTACTGCACATCATGATGAGTATTTTGACGAGAGCAAGTTGCTCTGACTGCATTTTGCGGTGAAGTGCACAATTTTTTCCCTTTCCCACGGAGCTGTGATGTGCACTATATATAACTTACCAGAACCATCTCGAAAAGGTTATAAAATACTTAGAAATTGACTGTAATTAGGTTGTAAAGGATTGGCTCCTGATATGAACTGGGTATGACGAATTTTGGTGACTTTAACTATACCATTTTTTTTCCATTTAGCACTCAAATGTATAGAAGTGTTTAATGACACGATGTCTGTTCGTCACCTCTCAGCGTCATTATGGTCAAACAAATTGATTGCTGTGAAGACGTCAAATGGCGAAATCCTGGAAAGTGGTGGGGTGTGGGGGGTTACGGACATTTTTGGGCTAAAGTGTACGAACGAACAGAGATGCCAACACGTACAGAGCAATTTGTTCAAGGTAAGTCATGTATTTATCATGGGTTTTAATCGCGGCAGTCATGAGGTAACACCGAACCAGCAGCATCAGTTAAGAAATCCAGAGCAGAGCGACTTAGTGGTACCGTGGAGTTCGAGACGAAGAACGCTTTTTAATCCAGCTACAATATATCTTGTCTAAAACAAGTGCTTTGAGGCGAAAATGAGCCCATTTGGCACTTTCGGCATTATGACTTTTTACTTAGGTTTCAACATCTTTTCTTTTTTCGGCGGTAAAACAAGAAGTTGTGACTCTACAGCTTCTGACAGCGCACCTGCGTACTGTAAGTGAGTACTTATTTGGCCGGTCTTGTTCGTCCCATTTGCCTAATCAAGTGTTTTTTATAGCATAGGGTTGACTCTCCACTTTTTCCTAGCTGTTTTACGCGTATCTCAGTCAAGGGTTCGTCGCACATGTGTCTCAAAACAGACACCTATTGCCTCATTAAACACCACCTCCCTACCAATATAGGCAGCAACTCAGAAGAGACCTGTTCTGAAGGATTTAAACCCTGGATCCCGCACACCTGAGGGAGAGCAGCAATCGCTTCATTGCCTCCCCCCCCCTCCTCCTCCTGCGTCGTACGACGTGGGGTGCATAAGTAAGTCCTGTACGTGTGTGTTATGTCCACACGCACTCGTCCTCCATGTACACGTTCCAGTCCGGGGTTGACCAAAGCTACGAGATGACGTTAATCTGCTTGAGGAGGAGAGCGTCTCGCTTCTACCTAATGATGTCTCCCTCCTTTTTTCCTCTGTTTCTTGAGGTTAAATCCTCGTCTCCTTTTCACGTAATCGGGAGGCTTCGACGGAACACACACAAGCAGTCTAATGGATTCAGAAAAAGTCCCCCATCCTGTGACAAACATGAGACACGAGCCTTCCCTTCCTTCTTGCTTGTCTTCTCTGGCTTCTCTTAGAGATAAGAAGAAATAGAGGAGGGCTTTATTAGACACAGACGGACGGAGGAGAGGACGAAGGGATTAGGGTCGTCTTCAAGGCATGCATGCACCAACAGTGTTGTCGTCAGATGAAATAATGCTTCGAACGGATGTCGGGGATAAGATTGTCTTTCTTTAACAAAAACTCCTCGGACAAGAAGAGAGCGAGGAGAATGAATACACGTAAGTAGGCAGGTATCTTGGGTGCGGTCGCTGCAGACCGGGATGTACGTGTCGACAGATCTGACCCATACAGCCACGTCGGACCCGGCGATGATGTCGAGCCAGGTGAGCCCGGTCGCGGCGTGCGTAACAGCCATTATGCGCGTAAGGAACGAAACAAGTGGGCGGTCAGGACTGAAGGAAATGAGCGACTGAAAAATTGTGAGCCTCCGCGTGTTAGAATTAACGGGGCACGTCAATTGGCCGATGCTAACAACCTGTCTAGCATCGGTTTTGTGTCGGAATGTCGGAGTCCAAATGAAACCATCCATCGTATTGCTGGAGGAGAACCTCTTAACGGTCGATGCAAGCCACGAGAAGAGAAACAAATGGGCAGAAGATACTTAAAATGTATTTTTTTTCCCTCTTCGTCAGCAACCTCGCATTCTTGAGGTTTGGCTGTGCAATATGCTCCGACTGCCGGGTGGCTTCGACTCCCCGCTGAGCTTTCTTGTGCCGCCGATTAGTTTAGGAAGCACAACCTCTATGCACAGAGCGCCTTTGTAGTTGCTGACAGACTGGAGGAAACCGGCGAGAAGAGAGATTCTGACTACTGTTGTATGTGCGGTGGGTAGGAGAAATGTGTTCAAGATACCAGAAGTCATTACTTCTTCTCCTCCTCATCAGGCCTGTGTTCGGAGAAATTTCCGCACATAACTTATTCGTAACCGACGTATTAATCAGCACTTCTTTGGGTTTCCTGGTTTCCTGCGGCAACGTATTTTTACCGTATCCTCGACTCTTTGTCTTCCGCTTTCGTCGAAAACCAAGAGTCGATTTATCCTTGGTCGCGCACACCAGAGGAAACATTCATTTCATTCAGCTCCTCGGAACTGTAGTCAACATCAGCATTTGTTGTAGTAAATGATCTACATGGAGCTATCAAGTCTCTTCTATTGTCTCTCAGACCGCAGAGGCTTCGCTTGATCAAGTATAAAATGGTGACAAGGAAAAACAAAAGCATGCCTGGAGATGAATTCTCTTCCTCCAGCGCGTGAGCTCCTCTCGCTCTGCCTTTTGTATGTACATAGGTGGAGGAGGAAAAAAGTCGTGCAGTTATCATAGCTCTTCGCAATCAAAAGTTCATGGGAGGCGACGACATCGATTTGTTAAAGCGAACCGCAGACGATTCCGCTACGCATGAAAGAACTGAGAGAAGGGAACAACATCCATCGATTTTATGTTAGCAATATGATGAAACAATCTAATACGGAGAGACGGAGAAGTCGTAGAAGTGCGTCTTTTTGTCTCGCAATATGCGCATCCGCGGAATAAACATCGCAGCCGTGACGTATTATTCATGTAAGGATCTCTGGATGGAACTGTGGTGCTCGCTCACCCTGGGACTCAGTGGCGCTACTGCAATCCTCTCACTGCACTGATCCAGATCAGCGAAGCCATAGATGGTGACATCTCGACTGCATGGAAGGCTTGCTTACCTTCCAACCAGGACTGGGAGATGCAGAAGGTCCTCCTGTCCGTCAGGACGTGACCACCACTATTCTCCATCTCACTTGACTCCATTCCACGCACGATTCTAGGGCTTCCTCTGTTCCAACTTTCAAGCGGAGATGGAAGAATGAGAAAATCTGAATCCCACCCTGATTCGATGAAGCTCAGTACGAAAAATGAGTGCGTGACGACTGCTGTACCTCAGTCGCTACCAGACAAAGTGCCAAATTCAACATCGCCAATAATGCATATTGTGCGTCCAAGTCCGGAGTTGGCGACGCGAGCCACACTCACACAGCACAACCTTAAATTGCTTCTTAGGCTAGAGCAGTCTTTTTTTTTCTTCCTTCAGAGGCTCATATTGTGGACCCAAGTTTGGTTTGGCATTGCTGCCAAACCAATGTTGGTTCCACTCCAGCTCGTGTACTGCGTCACCCCCGCTCAGCATAGGATGTGTCGGTGTGGCCTGCAGAGGGAAGAAGGAAATTTGCTAACGCGTAGATTTCATTCAGCATGTTTCTCTCGGTCCCCGCTAGCATTCCCTATCCTACTTGACTCCACTCTACACACGATAGTAGGGCTTCCTCTTCTCCAAATATCGACGCTTCCCTTTTCTCTCGCCATAGTAAAGATGACAAAGAGGTATCGACCAAACGGAGAGAGAAGAAGCAAGAAGCCTCTTTCTTTCCTCCTCTAACAGCACACAATGCGGCAAATTGAGAGAGAGCCTCTCTCTCTCTCTCTCTCTCTTTCTCCTGATCCAGGGAGAGACGAAGAGAGGCCACAAAAGCAGCAACGCCAGTGACTGTGACGTGCGCGGGGTACTTTGTCGACTGCTCCTAAGGGAAAACGTTGCTACTGCAGTAGCAGCCGGGGGGAGAGAAGGAGGGGAAAAGTCATCACCTCCATCAATCCATCCCAAACATGCACACCTCACCTACCTGCAGCAGGGACGACGACGCTGCAGCTCTGGCTCGCTTCTCCTCTCACTTTTGCTTAGTCAATACCCTATCTCTGGCCCGGGAGGAGGAGGGAAGAAAGGGAGAGAAAGATTGTTAGACGCTTTGTTAGGCATCTATGTAGGAAGTGACAGCGACTCACACCCATGGAGACGATCTACGCACTGTCCATACACTGAAAGTACCGTCAGCTGGGCACGATGTGCTTGCTCAGGACTGCGTACAAACACAGCAGGCATGCACGCTCTGCTGGGTGATGTCGCCGCCGATGCTGGCCAGGAAGTACATAGAGTACAGTGCGTGGACCTTTATTTGCTCTCTCTCTTCACTGATAAAGGGACTTTTTGGCTCCTACGCCAACAACCCGAGCTCCGTGGGAGGAGGAAGAAGAAAGGAAGTAGAGATGATGGCAGATGATGTTGGGCAAACAAAGTTGGCTCTCTAATTAGAAAGAGGAAAGTTGCAGTCCTCGTAGCAAAGAAGAGTCCCCCCCCTCTGCAGTGCTCGCTTCTCTCGTGGCTGTTTAATGACGCCCTCTGATGTGTGCGTTCCTCTTGTGTAGCAAAGGCTGCCGCAGAATGGGAGAGAAAGGTAACCCACCTAGTGATGTTCGGCGTTTCGGACCAGTCGGGCTCGTGCGGGCCTCGAGCACGGGTCAGGCCAGGGTACGCACGATTCTTTGACGAGTGGGTAGAGCCAATGATGTGCATGGGTTCGAAAATGGTTCCAGCTTCTTTCTCAAAGAATCGTCGTTCGAAAAACATCACTAACGCCACCGGATAGTAAATATAGAGGCAGAAGCAGCAGCAGAGGATGTAATAGCAATCTGCGTAATGGAATTGGGGTCTGCAGATGAGAGAGAGAGAGAGAGAGAGCCACTCCCTTCAGGGCAACCACCACCACCACTAAGGGATGACGGACAGAATTATACTGCTACGGTTACTGCCCGAACAGACTTTAGCAGCAGTGTGTGCGTTGCCTAGCATGCTGGTGCCCATTTTAATCTGCCTTTTTCTGCACATGCGATGTTGAAAGAACATGCAAACGTACGATATCAGGGCCCCCGTCCCCAATGCCGCCCCTAGCAGAAGTCAGCGAAAGCAGATAGTTGGGCATGTTCATCTGGTGATGACGGGAGAATGAGAAGTGCACCGTTGCCGGACTGGATGTGACGATTGGATGATGCTTTTGTCAGGCAACCCTGGCACGTGGGATGAGGTGTCCCAAGAGAATTCTGGCGCCAGCGCAGCCGCGTTTTCCCATTTTCCATCCATCTCGTTAAGGGTGTGGTCTCCTCTTCTCTCTCTCGTTTGCACAGTCACGGTCTCGTTGGGAAGGAGATTGAAAGAGGAGGCTACTGCTAACTCTACAGTATGGCCATGCACTAATAGGCTAGGAGGATAGTTCGTAGGCTGATGTATGACCTTTCGCAGGAAAGAGAAAGGAGATACTCCTAAAAAGTTTGTGTGTATCCTCATGTCGAAAACGAGGGAGATACATCGACCCCTCAATCTCCGTTGCCCATACTTGGCATACGCAATGCCTGCCGTGTACACTGAGCTTGCCACACCTGCCTGCCCGCCCGTGCGTCGTACAAGATAGAAATGTCTACCGGGCTCACCCTGTCACTGGGCCAAGCTGGTCGAAGCATGATCAATCTCAACCTCCAAGCTTACTCGGCCTGCCGACATCACTGGCAACAAACGTCGTGGAACTCAATACCTAATATCTACTGCATCGAATTTTTCGGCAAACAAAGATCGAACCAGAGCAGAAGTCTCGCGGTGTGTAGGCTTTTGGTGCAGTTATCGTATATTTTTCTAAAGTTCACCAAAACGATAAAAGAGTACCACATCAAGCAAGATACGTAGGTAGTATTACGAGCTCAAAATCGTGTCACATGCTCATTCGTAACTGATGCAAAATTGTGTCTTACACTGATGACAAAATCCTATTTTCTCTCACTTGGAGTGTTAGCTTAGAAATGGAGGAGAGTATCTAAAGGTGCAGTGGTAGCAAGAGAGAGAAAAATGCTCGAGAAATGTACGTAGTACGCACTGCAAGCGTATTCGCGTCCTTAAGTACGTGAATGTACGAGAGTACGTATGCAGTACGCACGTACCTTGGTAATGAGCCTTAAGACGGTTGTCCTCTAAGTCTGGCCGCAGACTATGCGCACAAAGAAGTACTAATACTCGCGCATCGTTCCTATGTATGTACAGTAAGATTATACTCAAAAATAGTAGTGCTTCGAGAGTACGGCATATCGGTAGGTCGTAGAGAGCACATTGCGTACGCAAGGACGTACGTACATAAGAGCACGTACATAGTATACTGGAGAAAGGAAAATAGATTTAGACTAGACTACCTTGCCCTTTTTGGCCGATGATATCTTAGCAATGGTATCCATGAGACTGGCTCTCTTTCGCTTATTTACCCTGAGTGGAACGTGCTCTGCTACATTTTGCTCATCAGCTCCTCTTTCTTCGTTTGAACCGTTCTGCCTATTGGTGACGTCCTCTTCGACGATTTTGGAAGATACCGTCAGCTCCGATTCACTCTCGCTGCCGTCACTCGATACTCCAGAGTCGTGCTTCTTGCGGTGTCGCATCATGGAATGCTTAAGCGTGAACCTCTTGTGGCAGATGTCGCAGGTGAAGGGCCGCTCGCCCGTGTGCTTCCTCACGTGCTTCCTGAGCTCTTCACTTGACCAAAACTTGCTTTGGCAGAAGATGCAGATGAGTTTGCGTCGCTCCTCATCCTCGTGCTCTTCCGCCTCCGCCTCTTCTTCATCGTCTCGCTTGGCTGTGGTCTCGTTGAAGGCACCCTTGGCCACAAGAGTGTCGTAGTCGTCAGCATGAGAAATTTGCAGGTGGCCGATGGCTTCTGAGCGCTCAGGAAATGAATCGCTGCATAGGTGACACTTGAAGGGAAGTTCATTACCGCAGGCACTAAACCCGTTGGATTGTTCTTCCAAAGACTCCTCTTTTCTCTCAGCCTCTTTGTCATTGTCCTCGTCGTCATTGCTGGAGTCCACTTCACCGTTACCGGGGTACTCCATGTTCCAATGGACTGTGCACTGGTGCTTGACAAGATTGCTCTCGGAGGAGAACGTGGAACTGGGACAGAGGGGGCACTTGAAAGGCCGATCAGGGACATTTCTCATTGTAAAAGCCTGGTCATTATTATTGGTGGGTGCACCGTGCTTCCTCACCTGGTGACGGTCACAGTTGGACTTCGTTGTAAAGGTGAGCGTGCAGTAGGCACATTTATAAGGCTTGTCGCCAGTGTGCGTAAGAATGTGTCTCTTTAGAGATGAGGTCCAGGGAAATTTCCTTGAGCAAAATGGACAAGAGATCTTGTGTGGTGCAGCAGAGTAGGCACTCTTCTTTCTCTCAGAGACATTGCTTGAAGAACCTCCATCACCGTCTGAGGTCTCAACCTCCACATCATCACCCTCAGGGGCGCAATCTTCCTTCTCTTCTTCTCCTTCGTCCCTTCTCCTCTCCTCGTCGTCCTCTTCATTGTCAAACAGGTGCTGAAAATTTTGCTGGGTTGCGGAATCCAGTAATTTCGAGACACTGGCCAGATCGAGACCACCTTCATCTTCTGCCTTGCAGTCTTTATTCTCAGCCTCCGCTGCCGCATTGTTGTTTTGTGCGATAGCGCAAACTGTGTTGCCGGCCTCGTTGTTGTCCTTGTCGCTGCTGCCGTCGTTGGTGACGTTCTTAATCATGTGACTTCCGCTCTCTGCAGTGTCGCTATCACGCCTGGCTTGAAATTGAGGCGCCAGGACGGGCACAGTGGCAGAGTGGTTTCTCCGGCTGCCCCGAGGCTTGGAGCACCAGAATTGCGGGTGTTGTTGCTTCACGTGTCGCTCCATGTTGGACCTGAGCGTGAAGCGAGCAGAACAATGCTCGCAGCCGTAAGGACGTTCGGTGCGGTACCGGCGCTGCTTCTGCTTCTTCATCAGGACCCCGTTCTGAATCACCATTTTGTAGTTGGAGTCGGAGTCGGAGTTATTTCCTCCTCCCCCTGCAGTCGTTTCTCCCCCTACGGAAATCTCGCCTTTCTCTTTCTCTCCCCTCATCTCATTGGAGGCGATGGAGAAGCCGCTAACGCCAGAAGGACAAGATGAAGAAGGAGCTCCGGCAGCGGCGGCGACCGCAGCGGCAGCCGCCGCAGCGACAGAAGGAGAAGATGAAGAAGGAGGAGAGACTTCAGCAGTGGCGGCTGCAGCAGCGGCGTTGCCGACCTGCTTCTTGCTGAGGCTCTGCAAAGTCTCTGCGGCTGCTAGCATTGAAGATTTCTCTGCTCCCTGCTGCTTTCTCATGATCTCTTGCTGCTGAGAGATGTAGGCGGCCATCTCACTCGGTCCAATAGGATGCGAAAGCACTGGCGGGGCTTGCTGTTGCTGTTGCTGCTGCTGTTGCTGCTGTTGCTGCTGAGAAGAAAGCGCCGAATTCAACGTAGAAGGGGAAGTGGACGGGACAAATCCCGCGTTGCCTGATGCAGATAGTGCGGCGGCGGCGGCAGCGGCAGCCGCTGCCGCCGCTGCATGCTGCTGCTGTTGTTGCTGAAGCTGCATTCGTTGCTTCATCTCCTCGATCCCGCCGGGAAGAAAGTTAAACGCGGCGGCGGCGGCAGCGGCGGGCATAAACGCCGGATGAAATGGAAAAGGGAAAGCCGCCGCGGCCGCCGCCATTTGAGCAGAGTTAGCGGCCGCTGCAGTGGCGGGTGGCCTTGGAACAGTCGTAGGCGTTGATCCCTGCGGCATGAGGAAGGGAGGAAACAGTCCCATGGAAATTGCGGTGGCTGCGTTATTCTTCAGTAACTCATCTCGAACCGCAGGATCGATCAAGGGATTTGTTTGCGGCCGATGCTGAGAGTTGGACGAATCATCTGCCGATTGAGGAGGAGATTTGGTCGGTCTGCTCAAATCCAGAGGAGTCTCATTTTGTTCTTCTCCCTTTTCAGCCTGGTCGTCTTCTGTAGTTTCATCATCATTTTGGTCATCTGATGTTGCAGATTCTCCTCCTGTTCCACCTCCTGCAGGAGTTGCTTGCAGTGGCTTCATATTTCCCAGAGGTGGATACCTCATCACCCTTGGCACCATTGAAGGCCCCGTGAGATCTCCCAAGCCACGCTTTGGGCCACAGTTCCGCCCTTTGAGCTCCTCAAAGATGTGATCGACGTCATTGTGGTACTCCGGGTGATCCTTGATGGCGTGAGCAATGACCTTTCCGCTGTCCTGGAACAGCTGCTTACACACCTTGCAGCGGAAATTGCCGTGCTCTCTCTGAGCTTCTTGCTGCAGCTTTTGCAGATTTGCGCTCGTCTCCGAAGCGGCCAGATTTTCTTCCGTCTCGTGAATGATGAGATTATTGCGGATTTGGTCGCGATTGGTTTTTCCGTGTTTGTTCTTCAAATGTCTTTCGCAGTTAGCTTTGGTGGTAAAGCCATAGCCGCACATCTTGCACTCGTATGGCTTTTCTCCTGTGTGTATTCTCATATGTCTCGTCAGAGTGCTCTTGTCATTGCTTGAATACGTGCACGCACCCACATTGCAGTTATATGGTGCCTTACTTAGGTGCTCTTTATTGTGACCCTTGAGAGCTCTCAAGTTCGGATAGACGGCAGGACAAAGTCTGCAGGGGAACTCGCCCTTTAACTTCATATCCTTAATGATAGGGTCATTGTCGTCGTGACTTCCAGCCATGTCAAATGACGAAGATGTGTCCGAGTGATGCCCATTGTTTTCTTGTCGGCCCATAACGGAGGAGCCTCCAAGCATGTTATTGCTCCTCCTGGTGAGTCTGATGATGCTCTGCACGTCAGCCAGATCTTTCTGGCTGGCATTCTCATTGCCCAGATGTTGCTGCGGTTGTTGAGGACTAGGAGGAGACTGAACTTCGTTTGTATTCATAGGAGATGATGATAAGGCACTCTTTTCCTTAGGTCCGCCATTGACCGGCGACAGCGGCGCATTCAAGGGACTGCCAACCGCAGTGATGTCGATCACTTCGTGGACAGCTGTCATTGGCTGCTGCTGTTCTTGCCGTCTGGTGGACCTCCGATGACCGGCAAAGGCACTGAGGGGCTTGCCAATGTTGAGGGGAGTGGCGGAGGTGCTCGTAACATCCCCTGAGAGTTCTATGGCCTCGGCCAATTTAGGATAGCGGTGCTGAGAAAGCTTGTTACTAGGTGATGAACCTGTGAGGGTTGCAGGAGGTGCAGCTAATGTATCTGAAGGAGTACTCGACGCAGAAGTGGGGTTTTTGTGGAAAAGCTTGTGCATGCTAAGAACCCTATAATTGACAAAGGCAAATGAGCACTGGTCGCATTTGAACTCCTCGCCAGCATGCGCTGCCTGTAAGTGAGACTCGAGTTGGTTTTCAGAGTAGAAAGTGTCCTTGCAGGACGGGCACTTCACAGGCGACGAGGTGTGCATGTGTGAAACTGGCGACTCGTTAGACGGCGATGGCAAATCTTTTGGATGATTTTTGCGCTTACGCCCTCCTCGGCGCCCTGAAGGGATCAGAGACACGCCCATGGCTTCACCATATTCTTGCAATTCTTTGGCACTGTGCGTTCTCTTGTGCCTGTGCATGTTGCCATTGGTGGTGAATGTCTGTCCACACAGCTCACAAGAAAAAGGTCTTTCTCCCGAATGAACCAACATATGTCGGTCCAGTGAACTGAAGGAAGAAAGCATCTTTCCACACAGGCAGCAGTAGTATACCTTGGCTTGGCCAGTGGGGTCATTTGGATCAGGGTGTGGCTTTACTTCGTTGTGACCTCTAATGTGAGTTGTGAAGTCCTTTTGAGAGGTTAAGTTATCTTGGCAAAGGGGACACTTGTAGCCTGATTCACCGTTCGATGTGACCACGGTGGTAGACGATATGATTGGTGTTGGTATTGGACCGGGCGGAACGATGGGATCTTGCTGTTGCTGTTGCTGGAGCTGAAGTTGTTGTTGTTGTTGCCGCTGCTGCTGCTGCTGTTGCTGCTGCTGAGTGGGATGCTCTAAAAGATCATCTTCTGCCATTGGTGGTACTGGTGCAATCTTGTCTCCACCAGACTCATCTGAGGTGACGATGCAAAGAGATTCTTCTTCTTCATGCATGTTGGCCTGACAGGGGGGAAAGTCACTCTTTAGCCGAAGAGTTGGGCCATACCGGGATTTCACTACTAACCTCATGCTGCTGCTGTTGAGTCACCCTGTTGGTCTTCTGCGGTTTCCTACGCTTGGCTCCTTGCACGGGAGGCGCTGAAACTGCCCCTGCGGCAGCTGCCGCAGTCGTGGCAACTGTTGCAGTTGCGATGGAGGACGAGGAAGTTGAGGCTGCAGGAGGATCTTCTGAGGACTGAACTCCAAGAGGACTCATGGCGAAAAAAGACTGGACGGGAACCGGACTGGGTCGATCACAATTGGTTGGACTAGAATAGGCACTGGTGTCTTGGTGGCACCTAGACAAAATCACTCGATGCAGTGCATATTCCGCATGTGCAGGAAATATATTCTTTTCAAGCTCGACTGCCTCCAGTGAAGCAAGAGTCAGCGACTCGGTACATATGAGAAAACGGGCGTGTTACCTTTGTTGACTAGCATGCAGGGTTGGGTGGCGGTATCATCTCTGGCAGTTCTCTCCTTCGAAACTTCGGCAAGTGGAATCTTGTAGCAACACCAAGGCCGTGCCAGCAGGGACCAACTATAGGATGAGAACATGAAGTAAGCAAAGTTGCAAGTGGATGACATTATTGACAGGAGAGGATCCTCTTTCAAGAGGCGCTGGATCAAACGGTCTCTCTCTCTGTCTCTATAAAGTGAAAAATATGATACTCTTCTCTTCCTCCCTTAATTCTCAATGTCGCTCTCTAAAAGCCTCTGAGTCTTTGTGTGTGCGCCAGCTTTCTGGCGAGAGGAAATATTGGCATTCATGTTCTGTCGTCGCAAGAAGGTAAAAATTGAGAACAGGAGCTGCGGTGTGAGTTCAAAAGAAGATGAATGCACAGCATTGTTTCGTGCATTCAAAGAAAGTTAGGCTGCACGGAGGGGGGGGAGAGTCAATAAGGCATTTATATAAGAAAAGGGATCTGTTTCAGATTAGACACCTGATACGGGTGCTACTCTGATTGTATCTCTCCCATGCATGCATGCACTTTGAAGTAGGAGAGAGAAGGGATAATGCGGAGGAGCCGTTTTCTTAATGTGAGCGTTAATCAGATGGAAAAATAGGGGAAGGGATCAGCGCAATCAGGCACGTGGGAGTGAACATGGGGTGCAAAAAAGCAGATATTGCCCAGCTCAGGTTTCAGTTTAGGGACGAAAGAAAAGCTTAGCCGTGATATCCATGTGTGCGCGGGATGATTTGGGGCAATTATGCTGTGCTTCTTACCCCTTGCGCTGGAGTCAGCCTTAGATTGCACTTGTACCTCTTACGTGCAGGTAACGGACGCACAGGTAATTCTCGCACACGGCCAATCCGTAGCTCTCCATTTAAAGGGGAAACGTGTGCGGGTGTGGCAGAATTAGCTCCAGCATGAAAGTGGTCATAATGGATCAAAAAAATAAAGGAAGTGGTTTTGAGACCCATCGATCAATCATTCCAAATCAATCATTTTTTGTTTACTTTATTTTGGCAGAATCCTCTTATTTCGCAGCTGAGAGGCTAGGGGTGCGTGTGGCCAAGAGAGCTTCAGCCTCTTTTTTGGCAAGGCTTTTGCGGCCTTGACTTAATTAAGGAAAGCCACCAGAAAAGTCTTTTTGTCCTTCGTGTCCATCCCTTTTACACTGACAACATGAGCCAGGCAAAAGTCCTGGGTACTCCCCAGATTGCAACCCACAGGACTTTTCTTTCTCGTGCTTGCCATGTGTGACGCGAGACCGGGCTGGTCACACCCATCGAGGACGAGTGATCCAACCCCCTGGACCCTGACTACACGACTGCCTTGCTGCATGGGCTAGGCTGCAGCTCGTCGACACGTTTCAAAGAGGTTTGTACAATATAACATTTGCATCATAGATGTGGCTACTCAGCTTTTGCTGACTGCCCACAATTGTGATTGTAACTGCCTGTGGCACACCCCGTTCAGCACTGCTTGAGCGGCGGGAACAGGTGTAATTCCTTGATACAAAGGATTGTAGTACTGAGCATCCATACCTAATTCACCTTGAATCAACGGGTGGACGTCACATTTTGGCCTCGCGGTGGCTGCACTTGATCCTGCTGCTGATGTACGTATCATGCTAATGCTTTGCGTAAGATTTTAGCCCAGTGGCAGACGAGTAAAAGTTTGCTGGCATAAGAGAAAGAGGGAAAAAGGCCGGAATTCCTCTCTTTCGCATGCTGGATGACAATCGCCTCCAGCCAGAGACTTCGAGGAATAACGGAGGGGGGAATTTTCCGTCTTTAATACGCTAGCTCTTTTTACGTCAGCAATTTCAGCGAGATTCGCCCTCCTAAAAGTGCATTGCTTCTCCTGTACTCGTCGGTCGTGAGAACAAGACTGTGGTTGCTGATGCTGGAGCTGCGCCATATCCGTACTACTCTGTACTCACTGTCTAGACAGACAGGAGAAATGCCGTGCACACATCGTGCGTGCGTGCGTGCGTGCGCGCGCCACTTGAGAGAAAATGCAGATTCTAGACGTATCAAGTTCGTGCTCCTTAGCGCATAAGTGGAGTATGAGCTGTCAGCATGCGCCACTTATACCTCCGCAGTCGTACATCATCTGGCCAGAGGCTACGCAGCAACGTGTACGCAGTCATGGTTCATTTATTTGTCTGAAGACAAGCCATTTCATCTAGGCCCGAAGGCTCCCACGTGCTGTTCCAGGGAGAAACGAATTGCCGCCAAGCAGCTATTAAGCCTGCACAGACATAAAGCGTCTTGATAACAAAATTACCCTGCTCCTTCTCTGTGTCCGCCAAAAAAAGTGCGCGCGTGCCGTCGAGGCTGACGCCGCCTCCTCCCTCGTCTCCATGACTGGGCAGAGATTGAGCGTGTGAAGAGAAGAAGAAAGACGCCATCTCACACACACTTGTGAGAAAATGAGGAGGCGACGAAGAACAAAAAGAAGAGGAAGGAGAAGAAACTGTGTCAACGTGCGAGATCCACGGAGCTGGTGGCACTGGGGGCGCTGATCATGACTAATGGTGATGGCGGGCATTCGCCGCCTTGTCCGCAGTTGCCGTGGTGGCCGCCGCGGTGGCCGCCTCGGCCTCCGCCCCCTCGGCTGCCGCCGCCTTGGCCACCCAATGGAGCAAGTCGGAAATGTCACTAATTATCCGGCCTAATGAATCTTATTGCTGTCGCTCCCCCCCCCCCTTCCACTCGAGCCCGTTCGTGTACACCACAGGGTCCTCCCTTTCATAGAGAATGATAAAGCTTGAGAATTTCCCCTCCGCCTTCCCTTGGACCAACGTATTCTTACGTACTGTACAGCTAAATGGCTTGGCTCGCTCGCGCCCTTGCTGGCTCGAGAGCAAGTCATATTGCAGAGCCTTCCCCAAGTAGCAGTCACATACATGTCCACGGGCGTCGTTAGCATGCAATTGAGTAGTACACGCGGTCGAAACGAGGCCCGTGAGAAAACGATGACCCAGCTGCCTCCAGCTAAGTAGCAACAGGCGTTTTTACCAAGCCAACGAGTGTCATGGAAGAGAAAATCTGGATTCAGCGCTCTCGTTTCATTCGTCTTGTATAATGACCGAATGGGAGGGGGAAAAAGTAGGGGGGCCATCGGAAAAAGAGGGGGCGAGAAACTTGGCTTCCGCTGTTCGCTCGATGTCTGAGGAGAGCTTGAAATGCGAGGCAGAATAAGAAGAGAGATTAAGGGGAAATTAGAGTTTTTCCTGGGCAATTACACAGCTTCTGCCTTTGCATAAGACAGGGGAGGAAGCGCATTAAGGCGAAGAAGCTTTATTGCAGATGATGATCTGATTGCTCTACACGTGAAACATGCACGTATATTTATGATACAACGTCAATCGCCCGCGTCCAAGTTTTTATTTCTGCCTGCTTCAGACATGCACGTGGAGGCACTCAAGCAGGCATTCATGGCAACCACATCAGATGTAGAAAATGACGGCGACGACGACGACGACGACGACGACAACAAGATCTCTCTTCTCGAGAGAAAGTGGCGGCGGTTCTGCACGCGAGCGGCCGCACGTCCGTACTGTACAAGTACAGTCTGCTGCGAATTTGAATACGGACTCTTTAACTTGGAATAGATAATGCGTCATTGCAAAAAAGCCTCTCTCTCTGCTCTCATTCATTCATCTTGCTTTATGCGCGCACACACACGTGAAGCAGCGAGTTGATTAATATGCCGGGCTGGTCCGTCAAGCGTCCCATCTTTCTCCCATACACGTGTGCATGGATATGGAAGAGAGGGGGCGTATTATATTTGCGTAAAGATGCAAAAAAGGCCCAGAGGAGCGGGTATTGCAACAGCAATGTAGTCGTCTCTTCGTGTGAGCGACAATTAGACTTTTTTGCGCGGGGCAGAAATGGCTTTGATAAATGTTGAGGAGTTCCACTTTGTTGTTGCAAGCTGACCGAGGGGGGGGGGAAAGAAGATTTTATACATAAACTGCAAGCGAGAGTGCAGTCGTTGCAAAGCAGAGTCAATTCCCCCACTATTCAGAAACACTTTCTCCCAGAATGATAGACCCACATCATTCGACGAACGCACACGATGTCTTCGCCGCGGTCATGAAGTGTTACGTAAGGCTACGAAGGCCACTCCGGAGCGGAAACAAATCGATATACAGTAATACAACATACAGCACAGTAGCGTCAGTTAGTTTGTGGAGTGCAGTCCACGTCTCCTCTCGGCGCAGTGCGGGAACTCAGGCACAATATTTTTCTGCCTCCTCTACTCATCTGTCTTGTCCTCAGGAACTGTCTGAGACCCTTCATTAGTAGAGCCTTGGCTTTCGACAGACGCGTCATCATAAATCCAGAGAGAGAAGTGAAGGGGAAACAAAGAAACAAAGGTGCGCGTGAGAGGCAGGAGGAGAGGGAGGCAAAGGGGGAGAGAGAGAAAGCCATGATATAATAAAGGAAAATTATTGCCACAAAAACTCTTTGAAAGTCTCTATTGTCAGCCTCACAGTATGAAATCCCCCTTATGGTTTACAAACCAGTCACGTGCAGTGGGAGTGCTGGTGTGTGCACATAGGTAGAGTGGAGGAAAAAACGGCTTTTAAGGATTGGGTTGACCACACTGAGCAGAGCAGGGCTGGACAGAGTGGAGCAGAGCAGAGCAAGGGTTGGGTTGACCACACTGAGCAGAGCAGAGCAGATAAAGTAGAGGCGGAGCAGGACAGACCAGACCAAGGTAGTTTAGTGCAGTGCAGAGCAGTACAGTGAGGTACAGTGTGGAATAGAGTAGAGCAGAGCAAAGTACGAGTAATCATTGTGCATGAGAGGTGCGCACCGTATCCGTAGATAGCAAAGGCAAATTTCTCTTTCCAGCTACATCATTCTCTCTCCGGCCATGTAATAGAGATTCAGGCAAAAAGTGAGAGAAGAGCCAATTTTTAAAGGAATGGAACGAGAGGAAATAGCCGAGGAACTTGCATTCTTCCTCCTTAGTCTTCCCCAGCGACACTTTTTCCGATGACATATTGCTCCTTCTGCTATCTAATCTGACAATGGACCCATGAAGGAAAAGAGAAGACTTTATTGTCACCTCCTCTGCGGGCTATTCCTCATGTCTCATGTGTAGAGTGCCTGCTAGTGGTATGGCTCTTGTAGATCCCATCAGATATTGTGCTTATGCATACGTGGACGTCGTCTGCGTGGCTTGGTCCAGTGACAAAACACCTTGCTGCATTATAGGTTTTTCGAGTCTCTTTCACCACGTAAGGGAGAGAAAGAGGAGGTGACGAATCCAGGAGCAGAGGAGAGAGCATTTTCTAACCGCCGCATCAATAATTCATGTGGCCCCCCTCCCGACGACGAAGAGGTACCTCTGTCCGAACCTGCCTCCGCACATGCTAACGCCTCGCCACTATTTGTATACATATATGAAGTAGATTCAAGTGGGGACGAGAAACACAAATAATTCTCCCTTCTTGTTGGCTCATAACCGGCAGTGAGGGGGAGTAATCCCGGTCGTCCGCTCCACTGTTAATCGCTCTCTGCTTTAATGAGTGAGAAATAAAAATCTAGAGAGCTCAGCTGCTGTATATAGAGCGTTGGTGCTCACCACTAACCATGTCGACTGCAAAACGCGCAGAGGCTTTCTTTCCTCTTGCACCATTGCGCTCTCCGCCAACTGCGCTTTATTGTGGCAGGGCCAGCAGGGACGGTTTGCCGAGAAGTGGAGAGAGCTTAATTGGATCGGGGAAGATTTTCGTCCCTTGGTCGGGGCAACGATCGAGGAGGGTTCGTTCAGACGTGCCCCGATTGTTTTTGCCCGGCTGCTGCTGCCCATCGGCGCATGAATAATGAAAATTCATAATGGGCCCTGGGCGGCGCCGGCAGCGCTTTATCTGGCGTATCAATCGGGAGGAAATCAAGGTTGGTCAACCAATGAGCTCTGTGCTCATGTTGAGAATGCGTGCACAAGTGAGTTGAGAGCAGAAACAATTTTCTCTCTCGGGTTCTCCGGTCTCGTCCCATTCCCATTTCCCCCGCCTTTCAGCGAGCTTTCACTCTACAGAGAGGGGGAAGGAGGAGGCAAAAAGCTGCGGATTATCACGCGAACTCCCCCCCCTCCTCCTCCTCCCCCCTGTAGCATGACGTAGCCGCCGTCACATCTCTACTGGAGGTGGTGGGCTCAGGCAGGAGAGCATCGGGACGTTATCGTGTGAGCCTCAAAGGATGTCCGATCAAATGCTTTCCAAGCTGACTTTCCGCGCTGCTCTGGGTGACGTGCTATTCCAGAAGCTGATGGGGAGACCCCCACTATGTGGCCAGTAGCACACAAAAGGTGTAGTTTGGCATATACAGTGGGCTTTCCTTCTCCATCACTGACATCCAACAGTAGTGACGGTCTGTCCCCCCCCCTTTTCCGCTTTACGTGTGTGCTGTGAAACAACCGCTAAGCCGTAACATACGCACAGGGGTGGGGGAAAGAGGAAGGCGACTACGGCCGTGTTAGCGCGTGATGACGATAATGATGATAACGAACACACACGCGCGCGCGCACGCACACACAAAACAGATGCTTGCTTGCATCATCGACCGGAGTCGTTTAGTATCACGATTTATGTATGCGTTCATGCCAGTACCTACGCTTTATTTTATTCCGCCTGGAACGTGGTTCATGTGCAAGTCGAGTGGGCGGAGGAAGTGTTTTAAAGTCGCATGTGTTTATGGACGTTCCTGATCAAGTCTGCACGGTGGCAAGAAGGTCAATGCTCTTGAACAGGTGAAAACGTGCAGTTGCGCTGAAGTGCCCTATCCTGGCAATGCAGACAGAAAGCCTGGTATTGCCAGAGTCTGACGAACACTTGGACACGCAGGCACAGTTCGGAATGACAGGCACCTTCACTGGTGCGTACATGTGTCGGACGAATACACATATCTCTGCGCGACTTCTGCGCACCCCAAGGAAATGTGAAAGCCATCATAGCTTCAGCCCGAATCCGCTGTCACCCAAGAGACACAATCAACTTACCTCGAGAGCAGAGTCCGAAAGCGCCGCCATCATCCACCACGGGAAAGATGCGAAAAAATGGACGAACACAACAAACTAATCTGGCGAAAAGTCCTTTCCCTGGAAGATGCCCCTGCTTCCCCTCGCGGAATCCGCGACGGAGTGAATGAGCTTCTCCTCGATCAAGGTGTCCAGCAGCCCACCTCACCCTCTCTCTCGCCCTGAGCAGCATAGCAGAGAGAGAAAGAGAACGCCGCCGCCTGGCCAAGAGAGATATGGTCGGAGAGAGCTTTTCCCCTCCTCCTCACCTGAGTAGCAGCAGCAACGGCGGCAGCATTTCGCCTCCCTCCGTCCCTCCCTTCCTCCCGCCCTCTCACTCCCCTCATGTGGGGACGGACGGACGACGGCAGCAAGAACAGCAAGAACAGAAGCTCCTCTCTGCGAGAGAAGAGAAAGCTCTCATTCTCGGATCAGAGAGAGAGCGAGAGGAGCCACCACCGCACCATTTCTCTCTCTCTCTCTCTCTCTCTCTCTCTCTTTCTCTCTCCACGCGTGTGTGCGCACACGTGCGCGTGCGCTTTGGTCGCCGCCGGCCCCTTCGGACTTCCTCTATCCGAGAAGAGAGAACTTTGCTGCTGTAAGATTGATGAAGACTCTCTGTTCCTCGCCGGCGTCGTCGTCGTCGCCGTCGACGACGACGACGACGTCTGTGCCGCGGCTCCATGGGTTGTTATGGCTCTAGCAGAGCTTTTCCTCTCTCTTCTCGTTGGCTGCGGTGGTGGTTTGTTGTCGTCCGGATCTCCATGACGATGCCAGGGAGAAAAACCTTGCGGGTTAGTTGGAGGGGAAGGCCCGGGACTTGGCGGCTCTTTCTCTCCACCACGCTGGTGCACGGTAGCTCGCCGTCTACCCCCCCCCCTTTTTTTTTAAAGGGAAAGACTGAAGGATGGGCGGTACCACTTAAACGGAAACAAGGAGTCCTCGTCAGGACAAGGAGGGTTCTTGGGAGAAGAGACGGGACTTTTAAAGCCTGAAAGTTCTCTTGATTTTTGAAGAAAAAGTACTTGAAGGAGTCAGAAAGTTTCTTTTTCTTCTGTAAGATTACTGTTGTGTGTCTGAATGCGCACGTTTCGTGGTGAAGCCTCCTTTTCCTCCTCGGTCTCTTCTTTCGCCAATGCGAAACTCAGTTCTCCAAAAAACTTTATTCTAACTCTCCCTCTCTCCCTCGTCTCTTAACAAAGAAGGGAGGAGCAGGGGAAAGCGCAACAAAGTTTTTGATGAAAAGGGTCCGAATGCTGACTTGAGTCGTGACTTAGAAGGAAGAGAAAAAGAAGGAGAGCATGATTTATCGTGGCTCTAATCTAAGAAGGAGTGCGTAGTCGCGTTCTCCGAAGGACTCGAGCTCAGAGACCTTGGATGGTTGATGAGGTGGCCAGAAAGTACAGAACAGTTCCATGGGCGAGGAGGGGTAAAAAATATCTGAGTATTTGACACCGGCACCAGAATGAGTGCGTTGGCACTGCGCATGGCAGACGGACAGCTTGTACATGAGGGTGTTGCACACCACCGAGATTGAGACTGAGACGACGAAGGCGAATTGAGCAATGTCGAGAGAGAGAGAGAGAGAGAGATTTGTGACACCGGTTCAAAAATGCATGAACAACAGGCTGACTTCTGAGAACAACTCAGGGCGCACGCACAGGGAATAAATCTATCCTTTTTGTATCCTCTATCTCTGTCTGGCTCTCTTCTTTTTCTCTCCGTGACATTGCCCAATGGCCATTATTTCCTCTACGTACGCAGTAGGACGAAGCTGCCATTGGCCTTTTTTGCATGCATTGCGTATGCTCTCCGTGTGGTTCGGATACTCAGTCAGTACATATATACCTGTAGGGGGTGCTGGTACTGTAGTCTGCCCACGCAATGCAGAATACGCACTGCTGTCGCCCCTGTAGCGGGTATGCGTAATTTCTAAGGGACTTCAAAGGAGAAGTAATTAAGGTTCATTATATTCTCTTTGCCCTTGTTTCATCGAGTCTAAGCATTGCGCATTATCTTCCCTATCTCTTAAGCACGGGCGCATAAACGCTTTCGCGCATTGTACTCTGTATAGGGGTCTTTTCTGTCCGATGGGCAGGCTGGCGATCTAAGAGGGTCCGGTGGGCGCTCTTTCTTCTTTCTCTCCTCTCTCTCTGCCTCTCTTTCTTTATGCAAGCTGCGACGAAAGCGCACACACACTCGCTAGGACTGCTCATGTGGGGTCTCCTTGGCAACGTCTCACTGGACAGATTCAAAACAGAGAGCCCGACTGAGCCACAGGTACGAGAACAGGGAAGAAGCAGAAGAGGCCATGGCCAAAGCACTCTCCGGTAGTGCTGCCAGCATTAATGCGTTCTTGGCCGTCTTATGAAGTCCCAGTATGTAACAAGCATGTAAATTGTGTGTTGCTGCAGTATTGACTGTGCCCGGAGATAAGGGAAAACTCTTTGCTTCCATCGGCTATGCTGTTGACCGACGTCCACAACTGGACGTGAACTTGAGTAGATGAGGTCCTCTGGCATTCTGCACTCTACTCTCTGCTGTCCTGTCCAAAATCATTTGGACCGTCGACGTAATTCGGCGCGATTAAACCACACGAGCTCTCCTCGCCGTTAATTTTCTCCCGCTTGTTCAACGGGAGTCCCTCTGTCAGGTTGAAGCAATTGTGTTACATTCCAGCGCAGTAAGAGCTTTCCATAATGAGACTTTGAGCAACATGATTATTACATTTATTGCACGCCCGTCATTCGTACTTTTATAAACAAATGGCGCCGCGGTCCTCAACTCTGGTAATTGTTACGCTCTTGAAGTATTATAGTATGGACGGTATGTAATGTACTGTAATGGGCCAGCAGCGAGCATGTACGCACACCTTCACACACTACTACCCTTGAGGGGGGGAGAGTATGAGTTTATTTAAAGCTATACTTCTACTTATTGACATGAGCGCTTCGTGACACATGTCTGAATCCATCCTTTGAAGACAAGAGACAGGTAAAGATATATGTGCCGTTAGTCGGAACTTGTGTGCGCAGCAATCATCAGAGGATACAACATGTTCCTGCAGGCAAAAGGTGCAGGAGTCGACGTATTAAAATCTTCAGCACCCTACTTTTGTACTTATTGCCGCTGAAGTACACGCCATCATGCACACAGTACATACCTGAGCGCACTACCGTGTGCGCAGCCCTCCAGTACTGCACTTGTACTCACGTACACGTACTTTCTGCTGCACACGATTCAAATACAAAGGGGATACCGTAGGAGCTCCACCTAATGTCCTCTTTTTTCCTCTTGAGCTCTCTGCATTTAACATGAGGCCATTTGTTCTTCTCCGCATATGCTCACATGCACGCTCGTACGAATACAAAAACGCATGTACGTAGCTCTGGACAAGGGAGGAGAGGGGTAGAAGGAACGGTCCTAATGGGCTGGAATGGTGGGTAAACACTCTGGGCGAATACACACATACATATGTAGAGAATGCATGAGAGGTACTGGATCGCACGCGAGAGGGCCAGTATCAATTTTATAGCAGTACTGACGAAGAGTTTTATATTGTGGAAATGTACAGGACACATCAGAAGCTGAGTGCACAACACACAGTTTTCAAGAGTCTGTTTGGCGCCATCACGATGGAGACGTAAGCACAGTAGGCAATACTCATGCCTTGACTTTGGCTGAATGCACATGCAGGTGTGGAGGGAAGGAGGATCCACATGAGTGTGTGTGCTGTACCACAATGCGCTACTCTACCAACAGTTTAAGCGGCTGCGAGCCATGAATAATTGATGATGCTCCTCTCTGTTATTTCGTCGCATAATAGCGCATAGCATTGTTCTGAACGTAGTATGTAGGAGACACTCGTTCGTGTGCTCGTTCGAAGAGAGGAAAAGAGGCGGCGCCTGCACTTTAGCACGTGCGCGGATGCGTGCAGCCGTTCACATATCACTGGCACATGGTGCTCGCTGCTCCTCGAGCGTTCATACGTGGATGCCACGAAGAAAGAAGAAACTTTCCCAGCCGCAGCGGGTGACAAGAATCGGCCGCAGCCAAGGATGAAATGAGGAGGAGGAGACTTGGAGCATCCTTTCTCACTGGTGATTCGCCCTTTACCCCGCCGACGACGACGAGGCGAGCATGATGCGTGTGTGCGTGTCTGTGTGTGTGCGGAGAAGAGAGAAACGCCTCCTCTCTTGGCTCGCTCTCCTCAGGCCTCGTAGATGAGAGAGATCGTGCGAGGAGATAACGCCTGGGGATGAGAGAGGCTGCAGAACCTGGCCGCGGGGGGCTCTGCTCAGTGATTGGCCGGCCGGCCGGATGAAATCATGAATGCGCATTTTAATGAGCGTGCCAAGAACGAACGCTCGTTCGGGGCTTCTGGTGCTCACGGGCCGAACCGATCAGCACCCTGATGGCTGGAAATGGAGCTCGCCGTGCCAGTGATTTCATCGTTTCCTTTCGTGTGCACGAGTCAAATTTGCCATGGCGAAGAGACAACGGACGTAACTAACGTTGCGTACGTCGGTAGGACCGAGAAGGCCAATTCTTTTATCGATTGGACAGATAGGGAAGAAGAAAAAAACAACCCGGCGACAGCCGGCGAGCGATCCGCAGGGGAAATCCTCCATCGCTCGCACGTGGGTCCAAGGAGCAACAAAAGAAACTTCAAGAGTGTGCGTGGTGATAGCAGAAAGTGCTGACCTGCATGAGCGGCCATCGGTCCATTATCTAGCGGAAGTTTGTCTTGTCTCTCTACTCCTCGGTCACGCTTGGCCATCGCTGTCTTACGAGTGGACTCTTGACGACTCCGTGGAAATTAGTTGATTTTTTTTCTCTCTCCCAGGATGAAGAAGGTTTTACGCACAGAATGTACAAGTTAATTTTCTCTCCAGATCGTATCGTGTCACTTAGGCTCCACGACACGCAGGAGGCTCCACGTCTTTGTCTCTCTTGTGGGTACTCGTAGTACGTACAAAGTAGGAATTCGAGTCAAAGGGAACTCGTTTTTCTAGTGCTCTTACTCTACCTATCTCACCTGCACAAAAGGCATCTGCGGGACAAACGCACAAATCGTTAACACAGATCTGTGTCCCAATGACCAACTGGCTCCCCGATCGATGTCTTCTCGGTTGGTAAGATATGTAGTGTCTCTCTTTTTTTTTTTTTTCCTTTCGATTCCTTTGAAGCAGGAGGCTCGAGATGATAAAACATCTTTGGTCGTGGCTCCCCAATAAGCCAGATATAGCAGCTGTTGACAGAGGACGACGCCTTAGGGACCAAGGTATCATTAACCATTTAGCGGGCGAGGGCCAGGGGGCCAAGAAGCGTGTGAGGGCAGTTAGTTCATCTGGAGGCATTATCCACGCAATAAAAGGAAGCGGCGACCGCGTCTGCCTCCTCTGAGAGACCCAAAACTTTTCGGGCTCTTCTTCAGAAGAGCTCTTCCTCTCTCCTTTGGCGGATAGCGGTAGCACGGTGGTCCTCCAGCGATATGACGAGTAGGTAGCCGTCTGCTCGAACAATAGTGTTCACGCTGGGACCAACACCATCTTGCTCTTTGATCTAAGGTCCCTAAGGTGTCCAGCGGCGAGAGCAGGAAAATATCCGCCGCCAACTCAAGACAATCTGCTGGAAATGAGAAAAGAGCATCTGGCATCCCAGCAGTCGCTCGCTCGGCTGTAATCAGGGATGATGGAGGCGTGCAACTACCGGTACCAGCTCGTTTGCCACTTGCTCCTCCGTCCTTAACTTGAACGTATTGAGGACACCTTTATAATTATTATCAGTAGTAGTATCACTGCCTTGGGCACGAAAACACCAAGTGTTTTGACGTGAGTGTTATGCGCGTATGCGTTGGTGCGTGCGCAAATTAGTACAGCAAGGAAGCCTCGTATTAAAAGTCAGTGAAATAGAAAAAGAAACCAGGCGTGCACTCTCGAATCGCTTTTTATCGTGCCTCCAAAGTTGGCTCTGGCTCCGTTCATTCATTCACGCAAATATGTGCACAGTGAATCCCTCTCTCTTCCCTGAAAACACACGGATGCCCATCACGCGCGCGCGCGCGCTCGCGCACGTAACGCACACACACGCCGAGCGTTCATGATGTTTGCTTATGTTTCTTCGTCCTCCCAATGCATACGCTCATCCAGACAGTGGAGTTAGCTATTAGAGCGAATCACGAGAGGAAAGAACCTGTTCTTCATCCTCATTAGGAGTTGCTTTTTGCACACATCCTCTCGCTCTCTCGGCATCCGGACTGCGATATATTTCAGACTCGACACAGAAGGGCTTCCTTGTAAGTGGCATGCACGGGAGATTAATGGAAGAGAGAGGGATTGAATCATTACTGGTTGGCGTGCTTGCGCGCAGGAAAGGAGAGATGAGCGGGCCAATTTTCTTTGCTCTGATGATATGTCTCTTCTGACTTGAGGACGAGAGGAAGAATAAATCACCTCTCTCTCACTGGCGATGGAGTCGCTGTTCCTCGTGCTCCAGATGCGGCCTGCGAACCATCAAGAGGGAACGTCTGAGAAAGGGAGACAAGAAAATGTGGGACAAGTCATCCGTGCATGGTATGCACAGGTAACATCCACTATGCATCTCTTTTCTTCCATGTACTTATTGTGTTTTTGTCGCCTGCTACGTACCAAGACAGAGACAGACACCTCAAGCGACCCAACACGCAAGCATCTTTTTTCCCCTTCCCATCAAAAAATCGCATACACACACCTGCCTGCCTGCCTGCCTGCCTGCTACTCGCCGTCGCCTCCGTCGCCTCCGTCGGCTCCGTCGCCGCCATCGCAGCCGTGGCAGCCGTCGCCACCGCCAACGGCTTAAGCAACAATCTTCTTGGAAGAGCCTCGGTGGTCCGCAGAGCATAAACAATCCAATTAGATGAGGCAGAAGAGAGAGAGGGAAGATTATTATTCATTGTTGTATGAGGGGGGAAAAGCATAATTCTGCCGCTCTTCCTCTTCTTCCCTTTGTGCCTTGGGGGATGTCGACGTCGTATGTACGTCCATACATAAGGTGTCTACTAGTGCATGCACAAATGAGGGATGAAAAAACGTGTCGAGTGAGAGAAACAGGCCCTGCAATTTGCCACGCAAAAAAGTTCCGTCCCTATTCTTCTTAAGTCTTACGTGTTGTCATGTGTCAAGCAGTCCCCGGTCTTTCATTGTCAAGAGATGCAGCAGAGCTTTTGACAGCTAACAAAACTTTTTATGACAGACAACTTCCTTGGTGTCTTCATTGTGTCGTATGCATACAGCATCGTCGGCGGTTCATTCAGCCAGTGCCGGAGCAACGCGACCGAGACTTTCAACAGATTGGGACTTTGGCCAAGAGATTCGGTTGCTCCGCACGTTCGCGCTCTGTCGTCCACTTTCTTTTCTCCCGTAAGTCATTGTTGCCTCCTCCTGCTTCACCTCCCGTCTGGCGTTGTTTCTCTCCGGGACGTTATGCTTTGATTGGTTCATCTTCAGTTTCGTGCACTTCGTTCTCAAAATCCAGGGCACCGGGGATGATTAATAGCCGTACATCCCATAACTGCTACTGCCGTGGTGGACGACCATTGTGGAGAGACAAGAGAAGATGAAAAAGTGCTTTGTCTCTCGGCGAAACTCCCAATGTGCGCACACTACGTATTGATTGTAGAAATGCGGTGCTGCACTGAGCCCTGCGCTCAGCCCTGCGCTCAGCCCTGCGCTCAGCCCTGCTCTCAGCCCTGCTCTGCTCCTCAGCCTGCAAGATTCATCAGTGCCGTGTCTTGAGCTAAATGAATTTCGGAGAAAAAGGTCACGGGTGCAATGACATTTTTAATGACTCTCTCTTTTTCTGCCTCAGAAGGGAAGGCAGACCTTGTTGAATGATGACAATTGCGCATGCACTTCTTGCATACTTAGTAGCATGATGAACTAACTCTCTCTCCCCCACGTCGGCCAATGGAGGTAGTCAAACAGGTAACTAAGACATGGACACTGCCACTAACTTAAAGGTCCCTAGAAGTTTTTAACATACGTGCGTCCCCCTTTTCCGTATCGCTGTGCGCACCCCGGAAATTGCATCGGATTCGTCACTCAGGAAAAATGGGTGGCCCAGAAGCGGCATTTGAGCAACCCGTTTTCGAATTCCACCCATGCCTCGTCCGCCATTTAAAGGCTATCGCACCATCATCGTTAGCCTTATACTCGAGGTACTTGCAGCACTTCGAGCTACGTAGATACGAAGTACTCATGCATTCGGCAGTGGGAGATAGAGGAGGACAAGATAAATACAATGGGTCATCTGGACTGATGCGAGCAAAAACGTCTTCGAGGATGTCTGTCAGTCCATCTGGCGGGGTTAAAATCGGCATCAATCAATGAGGAGGGGCAGACGGCGGAAGCCGTGCACAGGAGATTTTTTTTGCCAGTCCTACCACACAAGGAGAGGGTGGGACAAAAAAAGTGGCCGAAGGAAGGGAAAAACAAATGCCTTCGGTCTCATACTAAGGATCTGTTGGAGGCTGTGACCATTTGAAGAAGCACCGCAGGCTGCAGTACTTAATTGAGAATCAAGATTGTCGAGACTTGTTTATGCGGGTATGTGTCAAGAAATGAAGCACCTGCTGCAGTACGTACAGGAATTGTCGAGCATGATGCCTGTTAATGAGGAGGGCAGACGTTATCGCAAAAATATGCGCAGATAACCTCAGCCAAAACATTTTGACCGTGGGTGGGTGGGTCGGTGGGATGCTTGGCCATTTATCATCTTGTCATCGAAATCATGTCGTTCGTTAGGTAGCAGCAGGGCCAAATTTGTTGCTGCTGGCGGAAAGCTTGCCCGTGTTCTTAGAGCTTTCATTGCTGGCACCCTCAGTGTTCCTACTGACAGGAATATCAAGTGTTAGCTCAAAAGTAGTCTTAGTTATAAGGTATAACATTATCGTTCGCCGATTGGTCCAGATTTCTAGATTTGTTTACATATTGTTTTGGCTATCCCTCTACTTTGGTCGATCGTGTCATTCAACCTGAAGGCATGTCCAAGTCTTCTGGTGACATGATTTATTCGTAATGCGAGAGCCGTCGACATCTGGAAAAGATAAAAGCCCTTGGCCATGCTGCTATAGTCTCATTGGCATTCCTCTATCCGTCTCTCTCTCTTAACTCGAGATCATCATCGATCTGACTGCTTCTTGCTCGTCGTCGTCGTCGTCGTCGTCGTTGCATCCGTCGCCGCTCACTAACAAGCTGCGTCTGTTGTTCCCGCTCTATTTTCAAGCCCTCCTATCTTCTGGAGTTGCCTGCCGCCACATCCATGTCTCCCCTGAACTCCGCCAACTCCTGCCTCAGCCTCTGGGGGTCTATCTCCACCTCCCTCACTTTGGCGGCCAGCTCGGACATCCGGCACCTTCGCACCTCGTTTCTGCGCCACTTTTCGCAGTTGTTGGGGGTTCTGGCCTGCCCCGCCTCATCAAAGGTCTCGTCGAGGACGTACTGCGCTGTGTGAGAAACTTTGGGCCAGGATTTGGTAAGGTCTTCCTCCTCGTCTTCTTCCTGGCTGCTCCATTCGGTGGAGGCTGTGGCAGGAACAATACTCATCACTCATCAGTGATCATTAATCATTCACATAAAAGTAAACACAGTAAAAGTTACGCGAAGAAAGAGGTCTTCATATGCACGATGACTGCACGTCATAATAGTGCTTCATTCATGTACCTTCGGGCATACGTGCCCATGAAGTTATGTAGTACTGTGCATATAAGACTGTCGTGATCGAGGCTTGTCCTGACATACTTATGCAAATAAAGAAATCTCATTTCACAATCTTTCTGCGTGAAACCGTCCCCCCCGCCTTGGCAGGGGAACAGAACATCCTCTCCAGCATGTCCTTGTGTTCACACCTTGGTAGGAGAGGATGGGTCCTGAAACGAGTGCTGCAACTTCCGTTCTATATCACGCCCAAACTAAAAATATTGAATCCACCTAATTCAGAGGTCATGCGCGCGCTCACACGTGGTTTAGCGCGTGCTTGAGAGATCGACACCTCCTGAATGAGGAATTAGTCGTATCTGTGGAGCCGCCGCCAATAGCTACGTTCCTACTTGCGGAGAAGGGCAGGGCGAAAGATTGTCTTGATGGGGTGCTCAGAATGCTCGAGCTGGAGATTGGGATTGGTGATTCAGATAATATGACTTTTGAGTCTGTTACCAAGCTGTTGCGTCTCTTAAACGTACGAACGTCCGTCCGTCCGTCTTTCAGCACCGCCGTCGCAACTCAGTGCTTGCGTAAGTTATGCACTTACGTATGTACGTAGGTGCGTACACCTGGCATATGGCCAGTCCAGCAGTTGAACACGTAGGCATTTTTGGCATATAAAGTGCAAGCCGCTTATAGCGGTGCTCCCCCCGGGAATAAAGCAGAGGTGTCACTACCACGGATTCTGCGGCGCAAAACGGCTGAACTTTTGAGTCGGGCCCGGGAGAAACTAACACGACGAACGAGATGGCACAAGAGCCGGCGAAACTCGAGTCAAGTTCCACTGCATCGGTATTTGTTCACCAATAAAGTTGTTTAATAGGCGCCAGTGCTTGGTGGGTGATTGACGAGGTAAGTGTAAGAGGCGGCAGAAGTGCATCGTTATTGCCCGCACACACAGTCTACGCATACGTATACTGAGTCACTTCATTTCACACATGGAGGCCCCTGCCAGGCAAAGGCAGAACTCATTAAGGCCGAGGAGGAGGAGCAGAAGGCCAATTCGTCACCATCTCGATTTCACTCTCCTTTTTCGCCGCCAGCGCGCAGCCATGCGATCATACCGTGTACACAAGAAGACTGACTATTACATACGTACAGTACATGTACTGTACATGTGCGCACACGTAAAAAAAATAGGCCATTTGCATCATGCGTACGTGCAAGCACGCAGGGCTGGTTCACATTGTGCGGCTTTGGTGCACAGTATCATTAACTCGTACGCTTTTCTTTCTTCTTATGTAGGTAGGTATTAAGAGAACTGCCAGAGGCTACTTACTTAGGACTTTTTATACTCTCTGGCCCGAACTAGATTGCTTCCGAAGACAATGAATCAGTCACGGGCCCCCTGATTCTTCCCACTTCCTTTTCCTCTTCTCTTCCTAGGACGAGAGTCTCCTCTCCACGGAACATCCCTTAGGGTTAATAACTTTGGCAGACTAATTGGTGGCTGCACAGTGGGAAAATCATTTGTTCCCCAACGCCATTACTGGGCTTGTTGGAGTACAAAGAACTCTTTGATATTAGCACTTACATCTAATCAAACTTTGGTGCTTCTTATTACAACATGCTCGAGCATCAGCTTGCGGCGTTTAGTTTTCTCCTGACACCATGTTGCACCTCTTGCTGTCCCTCACGCCCCCGTTGGCTTAGCCTTTGCTCATCTCCTCTGGTTGGCCTCCCGTGTCCCCTCCCACCTCGACTTGAGTTTCCCGCGATGCCATCCCAGAAGTTGTATAAGTGTCCTCTCCGAGGGTTCCGACGCCATGCTCAAGTAATAACCGGGCACCCGTTCCCACTACGGCCGGCAGCGCATGTTGTGTACCACGCACAGAGCCTTACACATGTACTGTGAGCCTTCAGAAACGTCCTAAAACTACCGAAAATGGTACGAGAGCCCGAGCAGGCGCATTATCCTATTTTAAGTCTCCGCGATGGGGTGCAATTAAGATTCCGCTTCTTCCTGACACAGTCGTGATTGAATACCTCTTTGCTCTACTGCTGTCCTCCGGAATTCTCTTCTCTGGCGAAGAAGAAGATGGGCACAGCCACCAATTGTGTACTACTGGACCTACCCCTTTGGTTCCTTCTCCAAGAAACAGTTGGGCGAAAATAGATGGTCAGCTTCCATAAATCTGGAGTCGAATCTTGAGCACAGCGGGGATCTCCTCTTTCTCTCGGTCAACCAACATTATCGTTTCTTTCTGGACAAGAAAGATACAGCAGAGAGAGAATCTCTCGCTTCCCCTCACTCGGGCGTGGCTCTTTTCTCTAGCGGCAAACAAAAAAGAGGAGGAAAAGAGGTTAAAACTGTCCTTTTTCCAAGAAGAAATCTCCCTCCAGCTTCTCCAAGGAGGGAGGAGGCAGCGGTCTTTTCCCTGACAACGCTCCTGTTCCATTGCAGTGCGACTGGAGTGGGGTCTGCATGGACCGAAACAGTGCCGTGATCACCCACAGCCCTCGTTACGCAGGTAATAAGATGCATTGATCGATCGATTGGCCGAGTGTCGTCTGTTCTCGGACAGAGGACCCCTTTTGTGGCGTGGCTGCAGTCAATGCGGTCACCCTCGGCGAGGGACAATTGCGTCGGCGGCGAGATGCTCAAGACCCCCCTCGGTGGCGATTCCATCTATAGAAACGCGGGAGGCGAGGAAGAAATTACCCTTGCTATTAAATGCCCGACCAAGCTAATTTGGTGCTGTAGTAAATATGTCAGAGTTGATCCTTGAGTTGTCGTTGCCTCTGAGCACAGTCAAGCTGGTGAGTGAGGCTATGAGCGTACTTTTCATACACTAATCCGCTGTCTTTTTGCAGCCCTGAGCTAACGTATGCTTTTTTTCTGCTTCTATCACTATTCCTCCTGAAGTTTTCCTTTCTCTTCCCCCTTGTGAATTTTTGAAGCGTCGCTTGATCCCTCCATTAACCTGTCTTTATCTTTTATGCATGAAGCAGCACGCAGGAAAAACAGGCGTGTTCCTTTACCTACGTACGTATGCGGGATGTTTGCAGGTGTCTGCGCTTACACGCCAAAACCATTGACCGAACGAGTCGAACGTCGACGTAACAGTGGACACACCTTAGCTTCGATTAGCCCTCACCCTCCTTTTGCTTCCCAATAAAATCTCGCGCATTTCTTTAGCACAACTTGCTGAATGAACACGGTAACTTTTTTATATCGAAAATGTTCAATGGCGTCATTTTCGTTCCGCCACACATGGCATTTAGGACGCTGCTTGGCCTGATTCGTGGGTTTTGCACCGGGTTAAGGCCTTGGAGATGGCGATGATGGCGCCTAAGGGAACGCCGCGAGAAGAAGCCGGGACTGCATATCACTGTTCAGTTAACCGGAGGTCTATATTTTAAGCAGCATTAGCACTACTGTCCTGTACGGTATGTCAATATTTATCACCAGGACCTACCTACCTACCTACCCACCTTTCCTTCGCACTTTGCAGACACCCCTCGTGATACGGTCTGTTACAGCATCGATCCCTTTTTGATACTGTCCAGGGGCAATACGTACCTGTGGACGTGGTGCTTTCACGTACACGCACACACACGTGCGTCCGCGCCCACGCCAACACCACCAGCTGTGCACACGCATCATTGCCAGAATTGATTGTCTGATGCTGCTGTCGCTAACGACAATTATGATGATGATGACGACTGGCGTGCGTGTAAACTTGCCCCCTCTGGTATTATTGATTGCTTCGTGAATAATTCACACAATGGCACTCAGATGCGTCTTTTACTGGGGTTCAGCGAAATCTCGCTGTTTCGCACGTTCTACGTAGACCAAATAGATGGACTTGAATGCGTGAGGAAATGTGCAATTTTGTCCAAAAGAGTCGGCACAGCGCGCAACATCACCAGCGAGCTGTCATAGGTGCAACCTTAATATAATGTTCGTGTACTCTACCGTATCTAGATAAGTGTTCTACTACACATTCAAACAAAATTGGTGACGACCAATTTTTATTATCACATCCTAGTTTGCATCGGAGGGGGGGGGGCACAAAAATACTTTTGCAAAGGTTTTAATTCTTTGTTGCATATCCTTTGGCATTTTTAACAGCTCACAAACGTTTAGGGTACGCTGACAGATACTTTGGACAGACTTGTGGAGATATTTCGGCCCATTCTCTCAGGCAGAATTCCCAAAGCTGGCCGAAATACTTGGGATATTCTCTTCGGCATTGGTGTCTTCAGAATCATCCAGAGGTTCCCTATAGGAATTAGGTCAGGGTTTTGTGCTAGGCCCTCCAGCACCCAAATCGGACTATTTATGTACCATGTTTGCCAATGTTTTGTATGGTTTGCCAATTTTGGCGATGAGTATGAGTTCCTGCTGTTCCGGGTGCGTCGTGACACTTTCTTTGTCACTCGATGTGTATGAAACACTCAACTGTACGAGGTTGGGAATCATCTTATGGGAAAGTTCAGAGTCTGAGGTTTCTAAAAATTTCAAGTTTGCCATGACGACTGTTACTCTAGGAAGGCATGGAAGCGCTTCGCTAAAAAAATATTGAGTGGGAATCTGGGGACAGATTCTCCAAACCTGAACCGTCTCTCCTATAGCATCTGAACTCATGTGGCGAAGTCACCGAGCTCGACTTGCCACAGCAATGTCGATACTATGGAGGCTGCTGTAGAGGAGGCGTGGGCCTCCATTACCCCAGACTTCATACGCATTGTACGCAAGGCCTTCTGGCCTCACCTATACGCCTGCATTGCCTCAGAGGGAGGAATTTTTGAAAAATTATTCATTTTCATTTTCGGCTAACAATTTTTTTGTAAAAATAAATTGCATCTAATAAGTCTTATGACGCCACATTGAACATATTGAACAGTCTGTAAGAGTTGTTGTTAAAGTGTCCCATTCGTCTGATGCGCATGGTACAACCTTCACCAAGTTGCACGGATTGAACTGACACCTCCGAATGCTGTTGGAGAATATCAAGGCAGCCTCCTTGATGTAGTGGACATGTGCTGTCCCTGAAGCGAAGATAGCCCCAGATTGCGCTCCGACTTTCCTGCTCAAGCTACGCTGCTTGGACGAAAGGTTTTGATCCTTCCCACAGCCAACAGTTTCCATGCATGGTTGCAGTGCAGGCGAGGTGCTCCTTGTGCCTTGTGTGCACCGTGTACAAGCTGGTCATAGGGTCAGGGTTCCACCGCATGCCATGCACCGAGCAGCACATGTAAGGCGTGCGTAGAAGCACTACACACAATACTAGTGTATCATACCTAACGTTATCTACCGGTGTGCTGCGTGCCAAATGCAGTGCGCAGTATACTGGCACCTGGCACCGCGTGCAAGGTGCATGCCAAGTACATGGTGCACGCCTCGTACCAAGCGCATGCTGTGCAATGCTAGCATGTTCTACGCATGCTGTGCGCCAGTTGCGTGGTGCATGCACACTAGGGCGACCATGTTGAAGGTTATCATGAACAATTGTCCTGCCTTATTTACTGATGAGGCCACTTGGAGAGTACTAGTCTGGAAAATATGAGAACTATTTGAGTGCTCCCTGACGTGTAAGAAAGAGCATTTGAAGGTTAACCTGGACATTGTGGTCCTGGATATCGGCATAAAATAGCATCAGACCAGGACTTGACAGCTTCTGATGAGCTCGATTTCGGTCCAAAATGTTACTGTAACAGTGTTTAAAGTGTTCCACTTAGGAGCAAAAGGACTTTTATAGCGTAGTGCCATAGAGCAAGCACATATAATCTATTCTGAGCTACATCTGAAAAATCTCAAGACGCATGCATGAAAGGCATGCTGCATCAGGCAGTTTTCAACCATGAAAAGTTACCCAATTTGGTTAAGACACATTGAAGATCAGTGAGTGAGGCAGGACAACAGCTCATGACGACCTTCAAAGTGATCACGATAATGCTGACACAACGTACTCGAATGCGGTTTAAGTTCTCGACTATCCTACTTATTCCAAGCACTAAAATGATGCTTTTGCCATGTGTGAGGTGCCAGATGCGTGCATGCAGCATGTGCGACGGCTTCTGAACTATGCTGGCATGGTGCGCAGTGCTGTAGCACATTCCAATTTACACCGCATTTCGAAAGTTGGTTAATAAAAAAATTGGCATCAGTTGTAATGCAAACACGCATGCTAATGTGCTCAATCTTGGGGAGGAACTTTGAACTAGGAAAAAAATGGTCGCAATCGATAATATTACAACAGAAACAAAAGCAAGGACAACACTAAGCTGGCCTCCGGTGGTAAAATACGCTACACTAGGGGCCAAGCCTCTCGAAGGTGACATGAAAAAAGGCCATAGTGACCCTCCGAAAGGCTGGCCACATGGTCAAGGACATTAGTAAGAGGCTGAATGTGCCTGCAGACGCTGTTTACAAGGTGCTCGGGTGTGAAAAGGAGCAAGGGAGTTCTCTGCATGGTCATATTACAGGCCAATGCTTGCCCCATGCGATCCCTTGACCTGGATCTAGAAGCTTCAGGAGACTTGGCAGAAGAACATTATACAGCTGATTACATTAAAAAATGTGCACTCGCGTGATCAAGAGGCTGCGGGTCGTCTTAGATGCTGCCATATTAAGGAAATCCCAACTTTAAACAAAGATTTGCAGGCGTAAAAGTTAGCTTTCCCGATAGATTCTTCATCTCTGCTGTGTCGTTGATCTAAAGTACAATAATGGCGCATGGATACTGATACATATCACAATACAAAAAATATTATTAATATTAAATTATAATAAATTATTGGCAATAATACCGACGTATTAATCGCCCCAATAATCTTTAATTAGCTGATTAAGCACATTTTTGGACGCAACCTACATTGGCGTACGTGGTACCTGAGGTATGACTGTAAGTACTGCTATTTTGGTTAAGCTGCTAAGGTGTATGATTGAAAGGGCAAGGATCTTTGTCATTGTCATTCATTGATGACTCATGACTATTCTGCTAAGTATTGTTTTTCATATCATATGCGCACCTGTTGCGATCTTCTCCATCATGACATTTCACTTAGTTGAATGCGGAGCACTCTGCTACACACGCAACATACGTCGGATGCGACATCTATCGGCTGAAGTCGGACTCTCAGGAAGCATGAGCACAGCTGTTTTATTGGCGCTCACAACTCAGTCGTTTATGAATGTAAAAATTCCCCGCTAGACATCACCGCAAGAACATAGAAATCAATGAACACTATCAATGGTAAATGCAGCAAATATAAGCTTAAATATCACACTGCCAATATGCGAAACTTCTTATGAATACAGTATCGCCGCAGAAACGGTTGGACGTGTCTAGCACATTCCGAAATTTTTCGCAACCCACGAAATTCCGCAGGTTTTACAGGTAATTCTGAAAAATTTGACCTTGAGGCATGTCCATGCTGAGCTCCCTGGTCTTTTCCACGTTGGCGGTGATGGTGATAACCATGTCTCTGATCTTACTTCAGCGTATGAGTCAGCCACAAATCTCCAATGAAAGTTCCTCCAGCACTGAATTGCACACTAGGTATTAGGAAAAGAGCTGGAACTACTTACCATCAAACATTAGTAGGATACTTGCTATCTTTCCAAAAGTGGTGCCAGTAATATTACGCAGGTACAATTTTAAACTATAACTTCAGTCCTTCAAAAAATGAGAGGTACAGAAGCAGGTGTATCAAACTAATGCGGGTAAGTGTCTCAGTCATAGATTCACTTAAAAAAAGGCACCTGCGTCAAGGTCATATTTTTCGAATCACGCAAAAAAAAAACACCCCAGAATTTCGAAGGGATGCGGAAAATTTCGGGCTCAACTGCATTTAGTAGAAAATGTGATATCAGTCATACTGTATCAGAGTCTTTGACATCTGACTAGAAGATGGCAAACTTCATTCTCAGTCTTCGGAGCCCAGACCGATGTCGGCCAGAACTACAGCCATCTTCTCCTTAGCCAGCCTCAGCACCCTTGGCACCTCGCCCTCGTCGGGCCTCTCGCTCTTCTCATCTGTCAAGTCCTTGAGCCTAAGGTGGGAGTCCCTCACACTCGTCCATTGTCTGTTATCTTGCAGGTAGAAGGAGTCGTCGAACTCTCGGTATCCGCTATTCACCAACGAGTTCGTGCTCCTACTATAGAGCTCTGCTCCGTCACCATCTGAGCCCTCCGAAGACGATTCGTCACTGAGAAGAGGCAGGGTATAATCGTCAGAGCGTTGGTGCTGATCTCGGTCCCGCCGACCTCGCCGATGACGTCGTCGACTGCTCTCTGGAAGGCGGTTGCGCCTGGCGCCAGGAGGCGAAATGGGGGTCGTCAACTCTTGTTTGACGGCCTTACGGATGACGTGAAGCGTGATCCCGCTCAAGCAGATTGCAGCGCCTATTGCATTGACGGCGCTCAATGTGGTGCCGTTGACGTAGACATCCAACAGAATGGCACAAATTTCCTGTATGTAGAGTAACATTGTACAGAGTGTTAAGTGAGTTTAAAAAATGCTGAGAAATGGAACCTACGGCAGAATTTCCATCTTAGTGTGATGTACAAAGAGCTACTGACCTTCGTGATCCCCACAATTGATAAGGTGAGGGAAGAGGCTTTGGTAATGATGAAGAACTCAAAGACTTCCATGATAAAAGCAAGAACACCACCAAAGAGGATTAGAACCGCAGTGTTCAGGATTGTTGACCACTCCTGAAAGCGGAAGGCTTTTTCTGTGGCAGCGAACCCAAGGCCTAAAAATATGGATAAGTATAACCAATATCACACACAAGGAGGTCGCTCACCTTCAAACGCCGCGGCGAAGGGGAGGATCGTCAGCACCATGAGAGGCTGAATGTGGTACATGAAATCGATGGGATTTTGCAGCCCAAGCTTTCCTTTCTGCATGATGAGCTGAGCCAGCGTCCATCTGGCTCCACTGAGGAAGGAGGCCACCAAAGCCATAGAGAATCCCAACAGGTTGAAGAGTGTGGAGCGATACACGAACAGAAACAACCCAAAAGAGATCATGCCCACAATAACGATGAGAGACCAGTGCTGAAATGAAGTTGTTGAAGAGACAACGACTTACGAACAGAAGAGGAGATCTCGTACCTTCTTCTCCAGCCTGAACAGGAGCGCGAAGAACAGAACGAACAGCACGGCAGTAGTCTTGGTCATGGTATACATCGCCACCGTGATATACTCAAAGCTCCACTGCGACAGACCAATGTCGAGGGCTGAGACCACAGCTACCATGGCCACTCTGGAGAGATAGTTTGACCACGACAGCACCACTCTTTGCTCTCCAGTGCAGCTGGTCCAAACCTGGCGGGAGGCGTCAGACAGGATAAACTTTAGCACCAAGTGGCCAACCACGATGGTGATGGGGAAGGGAAGGCGCTGAAATAAGAAGAAAAGCAATGCTCTCCATAGCGATATAAAGTAATCGACTTTGGGCATGAAATTATAGGGTAGTCTAATGGGACAGGACAAAATGGAGGATGACAATGACGACAGGTTCAAAACGATGACGAAATCAGACCTGGCATATCATAAGTAGACTTTCAGAACGGTCATCGATTGCGCAACACAACATAGATGGGAGGAGACATCATCCACGACAGCATGAGCGTCGCAAAATGGGATGATCTCGTTGCTTTTAGGGAAGGCAGCCTGAAGTAGACTGGTGATACCAGCGATTTTCGGAAGTGGCTTCTGCCCACCCCTGGTCAGCTTGACTACCCAGACTGTCGAAATGCAGCTTCTCCAGAATCCGTCTCATAGTACCATAAGGCAGAATCCTACACCAGTTCTCTGATTGTCCTCCACGCATCAGATTTCACCATGCTGGCAACGACAGCCACGTTTTCATGGGTACAGGCTGTTCACTGCATCGCACGGCAATTCCTTCCATCAGTGATGGACTCACGGCCAGCTAGGAATTGCTGGTAGTAGCGGCAATTCAAGCTGTCTGACACGGAGTTATCCATAAGCATTCTTGAGCGTTCCATGACCTCCTTGGGCCTTCTTCCAGCTTTGACAAATGTTGTCACTGTCGCAGCTTTCTCCATAGTAAAGTTCACTTGGGATGGGCTGAAGCCACTGCCGAAAATAATGGATACCTTTGCACACGAGCATTTCCTCCGCGAAAATCAGTAAATATGATTTGAGCGTGAAAGATAGGCACACTTCTGTTATTTTATGGTCAACCATCAAATTCGACATCGTTTCGGACTTAAAGCATCTTTGAACATTATAGTGGATCACCCGTCCTACATATTTTGGTTTTTTTAACGATGGGAAAAACCCCTCAGAGTAGTAAATAGGCTGACCACAGCCTCTTTGAGCCAAATGTTTTCATATATAAAGCAGTACAAAGTATTCGTATGTTCCTGAGGCAAATCAATGCTCCTGTGTAGGATTGATCTGCGCACTTGATCGATTGGGGCCATCCCATTAATGGAAATTTTACAAAACTAACCTGCACGATTGAGATCTGCGTCGCGTTGACATTGAAAGAAACCCGAATTAAAAGAAATCAGAGTTAAATGAAATCTTTTTTACTGCATCTCCTAAATAAGGGCTACGACCTTGGAAAGGTGGTCCGGAGAAGACCGCTTCTGGAGCATTGGGTCCTGGTCCAAAGAACCTCAGCTGAAAACTTTATTGACCAACGTAGCTCTACTCAGCTTTTTGACGGCATATTTACAGAAGATTGATATTGCTATGGTTCAATCAAATGAATCAAACTCCTTTTCCATATTTTGGATGTACGTTAGAAGTCTGACAAGCTTTAAAACATTTTTTCTGTCTACTGCACCATCAGCAGGTACGAGGAAGATTTAGCCATGAAAAGGAGGCCTAGGACAGTCCACATTCCCCAGAAGCTGAACTCTTTGAGTGGGTAATATACTGTTGTTATAATTTATTGCCATATAGAGGACTGCCGAAAGTCCTTCAGGCACCTTAAACAAATCTTAGGAAGGCAGCTGATCAAGGTATTTGGTCTGCAACCCATTGGTGTCACCTGATAAGCAGTACAGAAAATTTAAGCAGAATTGGTCTAAGCTAAATGCGCAAGTGCAAAAAGCCTTACGTCACATTTTTTAAATACTTCCCATTAGTTACCGATATCAGGTCCTTTTGAAAGAAGGTGAGCCCCAGGGAAGTTGCGAAATATCCCAGTATGACGACTCCCACCGTGAGAATGGTCCAGCGCCAATCGGTTGAAGAGCCAAGGTTCTCTTCTAGCTGGCGCCGGTCGCCAGCCAGACCGGTCTCCTGCGAAGTGGAGGTCCTGCGCATCTTGAGACTGCTCCCTTTCGTCACTACCTTGTCTTCATGATTCCAAACGATGCCAAAGGGCATCCCAAGAGCTCACTTTCAGTCATGAACGCTAAGCAATAAGAGCAAGTCACAGATCTCGGATGAATACGTTCGAACAGATGCACCGATCGAAGTAGGATGGCCCTCCCGAAAGCGTTGACATGTGCGTGGCCGTCACCAGCCCTGCTGGACTACAAAGAGTTGCTCTTTTGCTAGCTGACTAGTGCCGTCCTCCATCCTGCTGCTGTAGCTTTTGTTGCTGCAGCTGCAACACATGACGATACGAAACCAGAAAGATACGAGGACAGGTAGAGTCATCTAGCGGAGTCACTGGAAAGAATCAGGCTAGGGCTGCATCGGACACAGCAATCTCGAGTCGAGCTTAGCCAGTCCTAGGACTGGCAGAACAGACAGGATGAAGCTTTGATTCGCCAGTCAGACTGGTGCCACAGAAGCAGTTTAGGTAGAAATAAGCTGATCTGAACACTTTCTTACAAGCATCACTTGTGACACTGCCTATTGCTGTACAACACAAAGTACAGTTGTGGCAACTAGAACAATTCAGCTGCCTTAGAAGGGTCTTGCTTATTCTATCAAGTGACCGCCTCTTCATCACTGACCATGACTAGAGACTCATGAATACCACTGGAAAGGTTCTTGCAATTTCTGCTGCAGTCTTTGATGTTGATGGCCTTTATTTTATAGCATAGACCTCTCTCAGACCAGCCAAACAGCTGCTAAGGATATCCGGGCCTGAATGAAGGCCTGAATGAAGACAATTCGATAGATCTGAACTGAACACCTAAAACATAAAAATGTGTTTTAGCCTCTCACTTAACTGCAGTATGTCATTTTCCACCCTTTTCCCCATCAGATGGCTTCATCTGACTGAGTATCTAGGACTTGGCCTAGTAATGGCCACTGTTGTTGCTTCGGACACTTGCTAGAGTGGAACGCGTGTGGGTGAGTCCACATTTCAGCTGCTCTACGCCGTCGTAGCTCCTGAGCTCCACAAGGAAGGTGTCAAGGAGCAATCTTTTCTTCCTGCTTCTCTGTCGACAAAGCTGTTGGCAGACGGGGGCGGCAACCAAGGCAGCCGAGGATAAGAGTGGCCAGCAAGTACTTTTTAAGACGTTCCACGCCCTGCCAATGTATGCAGTTAAACTGAGGCAGGAGTGCAGGAGACTTGGGCAAGACGATTTCACGCAGCAATATCAATATCCTTCCGATCAATTCTTCCCGACCTAACTACATTGCACCGGCCCGCACCAAACCTTTCGTTTTGGATTTAACTGGATCCAGTCGAATCTCACTACGGTGCAACAGCTACATCCTAATTTTTTAGGTGCTCAGTTCAGATCTAATAAAGTGACTCCTTCATTCAGGCTCGGATATCCTAAGCAGCTGGTTGTCTGACAGCGGTCTAACTTCTGCTGCCGATGACAAAAATGTCCTATCTAGACTCACCTGTGATTTATCTCGAGTTGCTGCATAATACATGTGAGCTTCTTCTGTACTTCTACTTAAACAGATATGCAGTGACGATTCATTCTGCAGTATGTATTCTGTGACGTTACATATAAATTTATCAATGAAGAAAGTGTCTTGTATCACGTATGCCTCATCTATCACTTCACCATAAAATTAGACTAGCGACTCGTAGGTGTTTAAGAAGTACGAGACCTAATAAGGATAAATACACGACCTTAGATCACACTTATTAGAGGGTAGCTAAGAAGGGACCCGGAGCCCGTTCCCACCACTAAGCAAGCCGCTAAGATCATGGCCGCCAGCTCTTGGTCGTGGCCTGACTCGAACACTTTGGGGCCAAGGAGCATGCACAAGTTCCCGAGGTACCCATTAGATACTGAAAACGCCACCATGAAGGTTATGTAGACGGCGTCGCTGTGGAACCAAATGGGTAAGGTGCGCTGCAATGGCGCAGCGTTGCAAAACATGAACAGCGGCACGAACACAATCCTGCATACGGCTAGACAGAGCACAGGTAGGTTGCTACCTCTTCGAGACCCTCTGGGCCTGACGATGTAATCTGACAGAATTCTGCCTGCATAATCGCCGCAATTGAACAGCAGGAAAGAGGTGACTGGAGTAAAGTAGTGTTGGCTCCAAGCAGAGGACCTATCAGGGTTCTCGGGCTCCACCAGAACCGTGACGGCGGGAAAGATCGCCAAAGTGACGGTGAATGTCAGGTAGACTGAGAGGCAGTACTGCCAATTTCGGCGCACCACAGATATCACCGAGCTGTTCTCAGACTGCGAAGTGTTCACTGATGATGACGATGCGCCATGGTCATTGGAGAAGTATTTGAAAAACTTGACTGTCTGTACCCAAGAGAAGGCGAGGAAGCTGGCTATAAGTACCACGGTGGCGATGAGGAAGCAGTAAAAACCTTCGTCTTTGTCAGGCACCTTCAACGCAACCGTGACAATGTCGACCACTGCCGGGAAGATGCCGCCCATAGCCTGTCCAGCCATGACAGCACCCATGTAGCGAACAGGAAACTTGCCTGCTGCACCGAAGACTCCTCCCTGAAAGACTGCGGTGCAGCAGTTGACGAGGACGACGAGAACGAGCACAAACACTAGGAATTCATGCTGCCAGTCGTCCGAGTTCGCACGGCTGAGAGCCAGGATGACGAAGAAGAGTCCAACGATGACGCCAAGCGAGGTGTAAATGCGGTATTCTAATCGGAAACGTTGGCCAAATACCGCATTTAGAATTACCCATACCGCGTTAGGCCCGTTACTGGCGATGGCTAGATATGAGGTGAACTCCTTCTGCAACTCAGTTTTCTCTTCGTCTTCTTTCCTGATCAGCACAATTTCGCCGGTTGTGTTAACGTCTCTGAACTTGTAGTCCCAGAAGCTGTTGACAGAGATGAAAAAGTTCCAGGGCAGCAGTGTGCCCATGCCGAGGAGATAGAAGACCATGTAGACGAGATTGAAATTATCTTTGGGAGGCGATCCCCGAAGCAGACTTATGCTCTCGTTATTCAACTCTTCTTCATCTTGTTCACTATCATCGGACACTATAAGAACATTTCGTGCCGAGGCAATTACTTGGTATGCTGTAGGGTCCCCGGGCTCAGGCACAGATTTGTTTTCTCTATCATGCCATTGTTGTCCATTTTCAATAAGATTCCTCTCTGGCGCACTGGGGATCTCCATGGCGGCTTGCTGCAATGAAAAAAGAGTCCATTAGTCTAACAGCTTATGAAGAAGTGAAGTACTTATTGACCCATCATCATCGAGGAAAGATTATAGACACAAAAGATTCACTGTACTCTCGCAGGTAGCGACGAGGACTTCCCTCGTCATAACTTGACAGGCGTCTGCACCTCTCCTTCTACACTTGGCTGTGGGAGCGGTTATCAAAGTAGGACGAGTGCATCCTTCAGCACGTTGAGATCAATTATGTTCTTTGCACTCACTATCGTGAGCATCCCAGTCTTTAAGCTGACAACTCTTGGAGCAGTAGCGGCGCCGAGAGCATCCTGCACACATAAACTTAGCCTCGCTGACATTGCAGCCTTGACAGAGAGGGAGCTTGTTCTTGACGGCAGTGTTGTCCCAGGTAGTGGAATGCACGGAGACGATCCTGGGACCTGCAGGGGGAGCTGACGGGACTGTAGTCAAGTTCCGGAAGTTAGAAACAGTCATGATCGCCGGGGTAGGCTGAGCTACAGTCACCACCCTCGGGGATGCGGTAACAGTGTCCGCCGCTTGCAAGTGGCTGGCGTTCACTATCCTCGTCCCGGCAGACGAATTCGTCAGTAGCAATGTGGGTTTGCTCACAGGCACTTGGGATGGAAGAATCGGCAATATCGAACCGGCTGAGACGATCCGGGGGACCAGGCCGGACTGGGCGACCGGAGGGGGGTTTAGCACGACCTTGGGGGTTGTGCCATTTTGATCGGTGACTCCATTGTTCAGGACACCACAGGACGACATAGGGGCGGAGGCGAGTCGAGGCGGTGGGTCGGCACCACGAACAAACTTCTTGACGATGTTCTCCACAGACAAGGCCGCCTCTCTACTGGCCAGCTCTCTCGACCGCTGGGCCTTTTCTAGGGCCTCCTCTCTCGTCTTTAGCAGTCGCAGCACCTGGTCCCATTCCTTTTCCTTTCGCTCGAGAAGCCATTTTAACGCGGACACCTCGTCCCGTAGGCGAACGACCTCCTGATCAAGCGCCGCCAGACTTGGCCGAGAAGGAAGCGACGGCGCCAACCCCGGGACCACATTGGAGAAGGCGGGTCTCTTGGGAAGGGGAGGAGCAGGCATCTCGCTCTCATCGACGCTGAGGGGATCCCCTTCCTCTTCCGCGATGTCAGTCTCGTCCGCTTCCCTCTTCATGGCCATGGGAAGACGACGACGACGAATGGGGGGACGACGAATGCGATTATCACGACCACTGCGGTCGGCTTGAGGACAATCCAGTTCTGTTTGGCGCTCAGGATTTTCCTTCCCACCGACTTCTTGCTGACCCTGATTTGCAATTCCCCATGCAAATCCCCATCTTTTGTGCTGAGGACGACTCAGAAAGTTTGTTTTCTTTTCTTCTTCAGCACTGCAGCTGCCTGTTGGAGCGCAGCGCTGGCTTGGCTTTGTCAGGACAAAAGCTCAGCTGCTGCCGCTGCTTCTCCTTCTCCACCAGCGGGTCGTTGCTCTTCAACCACAAACATCCGAAGAAGAGGAACAACTGCGTCGACACCATCTCCATCGCCGCGCTTGACACTGGCGAAAGCGTAGACTGGAAATCCGCGATGCCGGCGGACTCCCCTGCAGCTGTGGGGTCTCCGAGTCATTCAAAAGAACATTCGTCAGACGTCCCTGCGGCGCCCTCGTCTACCTTGGAGAACGCCTTCCAGTCGTGGGCTGGAGATCTAGGCGAATTCGCACGGTGGGACACGAGAAAGGAGGTGAGACGTCGTCGATCGTTTAGGATAAGCGGCCATGACGACACGCACTCCGACAGGTCCGGCATTTTGACGAGTCCGTGGAAGATCTGCATCTTCGTCTGGATGAGTTCGCGCACCTCCTAGAGATGAGTCAGAAAGACGCCTCTGTTTGTCTGTTCAGGCAGATGCCAAAGATGGCCGAGAAGTACAAAGAGATGGAAGAGATCTTCCACGGAATAGACAGGTGGGCAAGCTGCTGCACTAGTCAGTCTCAATGACCACTGCTTGTTACGTCACAGGTTGGAGTTTATGGTGGCGACAGTGAAGGACCACATGGACAAGATTGAGCGTCAGCTAATCGAGGCCGAGGCCACGGTGGAAGGCGGCGCCACGGGAGGATCATTTAGAGCGTTCATGCCTCTCATCTTTGTAAGCGGCCTGTAAAACTTTTTTGAACTTGACTTCACACGACTTCTTTTTCCTGCACAGGGTGCCAAGACAACCCAAGCGACAGAAAAGATTTCCTCTCCGGGCGACAATCCACCTTCTCTAAAACCTTTCTTTGCAGATGACTTCTTTCCTCCAGCGGACAAGAAGTCGTTGCTGTGACTTGCGAGTACCTAAAAGTGCTATTACGTTACGCTCGGCATGGTGCGTAAGTGAATCGGTCGACAAGACTTCGCCGTTGGTTATAGATAAGCTTGTTACTCCGAGCAAAAGCATTCAACCCTTTCCTTGTTAGAGCTGCGGTCACATTGGTGGACATGCGGATTAGCTACGCTTTTGCGACGGATAACGTGATTTCTCGTACAGCCGTACCTCCTGTGGATGAGTTATGCAAATAAATAGACGTAGCCTAACCCTTTAAAGGTCGTCGGCAAATTTTCACTGCTCGAGTCTCCCCGACGATCGTAACACCTCCTTTCCAACAAAGTCGACTAGTTTGTTTATAGCCGCCGCCGCCGGTAAACGTGTTCACCCTCATTTTTGGCACCGAAGACAATGAAGAACTTGTCCTGGGCGTTGGGTTAGAGCGTGCTGCAGTTTTCAATACCCCCGAAAGCACGTTTCGCTTGCTCTCCAGTGCAATTTGCAAGCGCCTCGAGGCTTGAAGTGTTCGAAGCAGCAGGCAAATTACGACCTCGTAGCTCAGGTGGCTGTAACGCAGCTCTGTGTGTAGCAGTGGCTATTACTTGGAGCTCAACTGTCCACGTTGGCTTGATCAAGATGGATGGCAGAGGCAATGGAGGTGACAGCGGCGGCATAAGAAAGGAGTTTCCCATCAGCAGTCATGGCCTGAGCAGTCGCTTCCTCAACAGGGATTTCGAGGACGCTGCCAAGCTCCACCAGTGGCGCATCAAGAGAATCTTGCACAGGACTGCAAGCATCGACGATGGGTGCATGATACTTCCTTGGTGCACAAGTCGACAGTTAACTTTGCCTTTGTTGCTCTACTCTCTCTTCCCCGCCTTCTCAGTGCTGGACTTGTGCATCGGGGCCCTAGCCAAGAGCCAAAGCTGGTACGACAAGAGTTTATGCGAGCATGCGTGTGACTGGAGTGTCACTGCGTGCGCCGTGTGGATTGCCGTCACCCTGTCAGGTGTTTTGGTGGCAGCGTTCGCGTTGTTGGGCAAGATAAAGAAATGGTGGTTCGCCTCCGACCAGGAACACTAGCGACAGTTCATGGAAGACTTGACACCCGCACAGTCATTCGCCGCGTTGCAATGCGATGTCGTCACTACGACTGCACTCCACACCATAAGGTTTGTTTGATCTGTTAGCCGGAGCCGAGTCATTGACTCACGTGTAGGGTAGCGCATATAGACGTGAATGGAAAGCAACTTCGCAATCACGGAGTCCCAGCGTGATCAAAGATTTGCTGAGTTCGTAAAACATCTGTTCGGCGTACAGACGCTTTTGTACTTGCGCCACCTAGAAACAGGTGAGTGAGGAGAGCTGATCTATCCTCAGACTTATAAGAACTCCGATGGAGTCAACGTGAACAACTATGTTTGGAACCGCAGTCCGATGTCTTTCTCGTCCTTTGCTGCACAATGAAGGAACAAGGCTATTCTTCAGTAAGTGCTTTATACACTTCCAATGCAACAGCTTCGCTGTCACAACGAGTGTACATTTGCAGCAATGGCGCCCATCAGGCGCAGCACGAAAATCCCCAAGAGCGTCCAGGATTCGCACGTGCAAGAGATTGAGGACTCGCACAAGTCTATGCGTCTAGGTGACAGGTAATTTCAAAATGATCAATCATTGACCTTCCGCACCAGTGAGAAACGTTGCCCCTGCCGCACTTACGTACACGTCTACGTCCAGGGCCAGAGAGGTTTCGAATGAGCGGATTTTTTCCGACAACTTCATGCGTAATCAAAACGACATCAAGAGCGAGGTCGACAGTCACTGCTATGACATCGACGCCCCCACACACTTGGAGTCCGTCCTTAAGGTTTGTTGCCTTTTGCTATTAAGCAATACCGGAAACAGGTCGAACTTGCCACTTTAGACCAACTTGCCCGAGCCATATGAACCAGAGAATGAGGAGAACCTCAAAGAGGGAGTTCCAGAGGGTCTCTCGGACTGCGTCCGCAGCAGAGGCGAACGTTACCAAATGGAAGACAGGCTGGACCTGAGTTGCGAAGACTTAAACTAAGAATGGGACGTAGGCAAAAGGCACATAATGCACCGCTTTTGATCAGAAACAATTTCTTCTACCCTCTTCTCCATGATATTCAGCTTCATAAAGGTGGTAGTAAAATGTAAATTTACTTAGTACTCGTACAATGCTGGATAATGAAGGTCGTCGTGGTTGCCAGCTGGTCGGAGGCCCTCCCTCTCGCTCGTAGTATTAATCCTCCACAGGCTTTAGTGGAAGCTCAGCATGAACGGATCTTCTGACTGCATAGTGTGAATCATGGTTTTCCTGAACTTGAAATAATGGGCTCGTACGTAACGTTATGACAGTCACTGCTACAAGAACCCCAAGTCGAACTCGGATAAGTAACCACTTAAATGAAGAACAGAACAAGTTGAACAGACTCTGAAGTAGTACAATGGGCGCGTGTCTTTGTAGCAAAGTAAGAGGCGATCAGAGTAACACTGTAATCATTAAAATATTCAATATCAATTTAAACGAAAAGCATCCTGGGAGAAGCTAAAGCGCTGGGAGAAATGAAAAGTCCTCTGTGATAATTGAATACGTGATGAGAGATAGCGAGAGAAGGGTGGAAATGAGATTGACCTCTTCTATTCTTTCTTGACTTCTCCTTCTTCCTCACGAGCCCAAAACACCATGAAGCACGATAACGAGAACTGAAGCACTTTGATAGCAATGCTTTTTTGTTGCGGGGTGTACGTAGGAGCCAGAGGCCGCCGCACAACAGGATGAATGGCATCAGCGAAGGCAACATCACGCACTCAGTTGTCTCCTCTTTTCTCAGCGACACTCCCACACTTTGACGGTCTGGTCCACGCTGCCGGTGATCACGTAAGGCGCAGCTCGGTGGAAGTCCACCGAGGTGCAAAAGTGCGCGTGCGCGTCCATTCTCTTGAGACAGCGTCGATGTGCCACGTCCCAGATGCGCAGCGTCTTGTCATCACTCCCAGAGAGCAGGTACTTTCCGCCTGGATGCCATGCCAGTCCGCGTAGCCAGTTGTCGTGACCGGTCAGAGTAAACAGGCACTGGCCAGTGCCGGCGTCCCACACCTTGATCGTCTTATCTCGGGAACCCGATGCGATGAAGGGACCCTGGTGCTTGCCTGTTGCGGTTGTAGTTGCTGACCCGCCCTTGTTGTCTCCACCGCCTCCAGCGGACACTTGTGCGGCGGCTTCGTTGATGGCTGCCGCGGCCGACTCGGGCGCCCAAGCGATGCACTCGACGACGTGTTCGTGCTCACGCAACTCGGCCTTGCAATCTTTGGTCTGCAGCGACCACACTCTCACGGTCTGGTCGTTGGAGCAGGAAGCGATGAGGACGTCGCCGAACACCCGCACCATGCGCACCCATTCACGGTGGCCCGTGTACGTCTTCACGCAGTACCCTGTGGCAGTTTCCCACACCTTAATGGTACGGTCACGCGATGAGGACACCAGGTGATCTCCGGAAGGCAGGACGAAGGCGACACTGCTCACGTTGTGATCGTGACCCTGCAGAGTCTTGGTACACTCGTACGTCTGGAAGTCCCACAGCTTGACACTCATGTCGGCTGAGCATGAAGCAAGCAACTTGCCCTGGGCGTCAAACGCCACATCCTGCACGGAATCTGTGTGGCCCTTCAAGGTGCGCTCGTAGTCTCCAGTCTCGAAGTCCCAGACCTTAGGGGGCGCAGTAATGTGTTAATAGCATACGAGGCATACATAGCATTGTATTTACGGGAGATTCTCGATGTAGTCAAACGGAAAGCATATTTTTGTATCCAGAGTTGTCGTTACAACGAGAATAGGATAGTAGGCACATATACAGTAATTCGGTCAAGATACTGCCAGAAACATCGCTATATCGAGAATCGAGTATACTTGTTCTGTACCTTGACAGTAGCATCTTCTGAGGCGGAGATCATCAGACTGAATATTGGGTGGAAGAGAACCTTGGTGACGGGAGCGCGGTGCCCCGAAAGAGAGAACTTCTCCGGCGGCCGTGGAATCCACTCGGTGGGAGTACGTTTTTCCCGTGTGGGTGCGCCGGAGATGAACTCCTTCTCCGCCTCGGCAAGCTTTGCTTCAAGTTCATTCACCTACGTAAAGTACATGCAAGGGACGTTACTAGTATCTTACAGTGTGTGACATTGGTATGCCAGTGCAAGATGTTACGGAGAAACACTTGTTGCGGTGTGCACGTACAGCCTGCTTCCCATTAAGCTCACCTTTTTCTGTAACCGAATGACAGAGGTCCATTTCTTTTCTAACAGCCCAGTATACTTCTTGTCCACCTCTCCTGGCATGTCTGCCTCCCGCTTGAACGACTCCAACGTCTCGTTGTAGCCATTGCTCATCATGTACTCGGCGATCGCCTTGTTCAACTCCTCCCGCTGACGCTGTGACAGCACCATTTTCATGCTTCTCAGTTTTCCGCTTGCTAGTCAACGCAGTCTATCTTAAGGAATTCATCAGGTTCCTGCAAGACAAGTGCGATAACGACAGGTCAACTAAAGCTTCAGCGGTCGATGTGTGCCTACTACGGTACCCCTGCCAAGACAAAAAGTAGCACTGAAAACTTAACGTTTTCCTGCCCTCCTGTTGGGGCCCACCCACCCGCCCCCCATCCTTGATCGCCACCCCAATCAAGTCCAAGACTGACACACTGGGGTCGATCTCACTTTGCTGCTCCACCGGCTCATGCGAACGTGACGACAGAGAAGAGGAAAGAGTCAAGGAAAAAAGCAGAACGATCTCTCACGGGCACAAATGTCAGCACAATCAGCAGCCCTTGTACCTTCTACGCTCGAACAGCACAGGTTTTCAATGACCGAGTAGACTCCTCATGCCGGGAATGATCCTTTCTGCAGCGTGGTAGATGATTTTCTCTCTTCCTACGTTTTTCCATCCAGTAACAGCAGAACAGACACCGTTGCCTTCAGGCTCCAGCAAGGGTAAAGCAAATCTGCAAAAAAGAGTACACGAACTGTACTTTGTCTTCACGTACTCGCTCATGCATGTCACCGCCATCGATGGCGCGGGCGGGCACTCCGACAGTGTATTTTAGCAGAGACTGCTCTTCACGCTGGCCTTCCACGTGGCAGGACACTCTTCCATGATCACATTTTTTAGGTAGTCTCTTCCTGACCACTATCCTCCATAGCACTGTCTCCTCGCCATACATAGAAACTTCCCCTGGCGGCCGTCAGCAGCTCGCACTTATCCGGGTGGAAAGAGAGGGAATGTACAGTCACTGCACTTATGGAGACCTCTCCCAATGCCGTCTGAGTTTTGTGGCTATGATCCAGCTTGCCTAGGCGAGTACCTTCTACCAAGTCCCAGACATGCACCGATCCGTCTTCTGATCCAGAGAGTACAAGTCTGTCCGTGCGGTCCAGCAACGCCTCCACGCGATATTTGGAGTTAACATGTCCAGAGTACTCCTGCAGCATCTCTCCAGTCGACTTGTCGAACAACCTGACGGGATCTCCATTTGAGCCTGCTACCAGCAAGCACTGACCGTCTCGAGTAAAGGTCACTGACGCCACAGGACTGCCCACGAAGTCTGTGAGCAGCTGGCCATTGCGTAGGTCATATCGGCGTACTTTGCAGTCGGCACATCCCACCAGAATCTCGTGATCGCTGACGTCAAGCGAGGTCACGCTGTCTTTGCACTCCTCCAATGTCTGCACGGGGTCTTGGCGCTTGGACTTGACATCCCAGCACTTGACTCGACCGTCCACCGATCCGCTAATCGCTAGCGACGAGTCCTCGTTGAAGCGGACGCAGTTGACGGAAGCGGCGTGTCCTCGATACTTTCGCACTGCCAGTCCAGAACCGACTTCCCAAACGGCCACCGTCCTGTCCATGGATCCAGACACAATGTGAGCATTGTCGCAAGAGCCACGGGCGTCCAATACCTCGTAGCCATGTCCAGAGTAAGTCTTGAGAGGCAACTTCCTGGAGGGATTCCACAACTTGATGGTTTTGTCTGAGCCGCTGGTGAGGCAGTAATGACCGTCGGCACTGTGACGCACCGCCCGCACGGCGCCCTGCCGACAATCCAGCACGTCCACCCTGTTGGTTGGAATCTCCTTGGCCATGTCAGAATGTGGCTTCAATCAGTCGCGTCGTTCGTTTGTCTCTCTCATCGTCCTTGGCGAGTCCCTTCAAAAATGACACTTCAAATATGCGCCCGAGCAGTTCAAATGAACGCGCGTCGCCGCGGCCCAAGGCGTCGGCGTCAACGTCGACGTCGTCAGCGGCGTCGGCGGCAGCGCCAGTGGCAGCATCGTCAGCGGCGGCGATCGCAAATACAGATTTTTAACAAACTACAGGTGTGGCGAGAATTTTCATTTTTGTCAGTCAGATCGCCGACACCTTCTCTGGTCTTTGGTACGACAACTCGTTGGAGGCCGAACGTCGCACTTTTTCTCCCTCTTCCCTTCCAGATGGCGAGGCCGAGACCGCGGGAAGGAACGAGGAGGCCCGCTGGCCTGCCGGCTGTGGCCGGCGCCGAACACGCGCGTGAGTCACCTCCGGGAAATGAGTGCTCTTTCACTTTCATCTGTCTCTCATCTTCATTTCTCTCTCTCATTTTCATTTCTCTCTCTCGCCTTCCTCCTTGCCCGCCTTCTCCGACTCGGACTGGAGGGAGAGGAAGGGGGAGAACAAACGCTGGAACCAGCGGGGTCCGCCCGTAGGGTCGGGGTCCTCCGCCTTCTAGCGGCTACTTTAATCGCTCACCTCGATCCTTTCCCTGTCGCCTACGAAGATCTCGATCGACAACGTCTCGGTTCTCACCACCGCCCTGCCTGGGAACCCCCGCTTGTTCGAGGGAGCCGAAGGAGGCCGCGTGCCAAGTGGCGACCTAATCGGAGACGTCACCAGATGACTTCTTCTACTCGTTCTTCGGCCTCTCACTCGCGGATCGGCCTCTTCATTTTCGTCTTCTTCCGTTGCTCCGGCTCCGCCAGTCCGCTCTGCTCTGCTGTGCTACGCTCGCTCGTGCTCGTGCTGCTCAGCAGAGCGGCGGGGCTGCCGGCGGGGCGCTTGCTCGGGACGCTCGGGGCGCTCAGGACGCTCAGGGCGCTCGGGGCTCTTGACTGCGCTCCCTTTGCGAGAATCCACCACTACTTCTTCTCCTCTCTCTGCCGCAGCCGCCGCAGCCGCCGCAGCCGCTCCAGCCGTAGTAGCCGCCACAGCCGCAATCGCAGCCCCAGCTCCTGACGGCGCTGACGGCCTCGTTCAAGCCGAAGTAGCCAGCCAACAGGCAAAGGGGACGGCAGGCAGAAGCGGGAGAAGGAGGAGGAGGCGGAGGACAGCCAAGCAAGAAAATGTCGCGGCGGCGGCTGGGTGGGTCGGATCAGAGTGGCTTGAAAAGTTGCCCCAGAACGCTCCCAACGATAGTCGCCGTCGTGACGTCCGGGTAGAACAAGGGCCGGTACCTCGGGGAGCTTGGCGACGGCTCCGTCAACTATCTCCGTTGTCGAGATTCGCTAAGATGCCACATTGTCTCGGAGTGGCGTGACCTCGTTCAACCATCGGGACTCTCTCCTTTGGCAGCGTCGTCTCGGTTCGTCAGCAACGAAATAGCTGTTCCCGGTCGGGAGCTGACGTGTTTGTGTACAACTTGACTGTCGCTCTGGTGCCTGCGCCGGGGTAGACTTGGAGGGGCTGATTGTCAGAAGCACGATGGACCTCATCTTGCGTCCTGTCTACTCGCTGTTGTCTCCGCCCGAGCTGCGGTTAAGGCGCCCCGCCTGGCTCGGTCAGCCGTCTGCCAACCAAATGCTCTTCTTCGTGTTGGTGTCCTACTTCCTAGTCACCGGTGAGCCCAACTTCCAACTGTGTCCCCCATTTGTTTTTCGTTGTAAAATGATAAAATAACCCAATCAGGCGGCGTCATTTACGACGTCATCGTGGAGCCGCCATCGATGGGCTCCACCACCGACGAGCATGGTCACACGAGGCCGGTGGCCTTCATGCAGTACCGCATTAACGGGCAATACATCATGGAGGGACTCGCTTCCTCTTTTATGTTCACCCTGGGGGGCGCTGGGTTCATCGTCCTCGATCAGACCCACAAGGCTGGCATGCCCAAGCTGAACAGGATCATGTTACAAGTGAGTCACGTAGGCATGTAATAGCCTTCAAGTCGAGTCATTTTGGCGAGTTGCTCACCTACTATACTTATGACAATACATAAAACTTTTTCAGGTGATCGGATTCACTTGTCTGTTGCTCTCTTTCGCCTGCTGTTGGATCTTTATGAAGATGAAGCTGCCCGGATACATGCAAGGATGATCGTCATTCACAAAGATGCTGCGTGTTGTCAAGGTTGCCAGGTGCTACCGTGGTAGTTCTCTTGTGCAGACGATGAATGTGCTAACACAGATTAGAGTGAAAATCAACTGATCTACCTACCTACCGGACTACAATGACGTTTTACTCAAGTAGACGTGCGATTCCATCACCTGCTGAATTGTTTCTTCTCCAAAATCAATCATTTGTATCAAGAAATGGTTCTACACGCACTAGTACTTCCTTCCTTTTGCTCTGCTCGGCGCTTTTCCCACCTTGAGAATGTGCTGCCTCCCCTTCTCCGCCTTCGCCTTCAGGTCTTCGACTCTTTTCTCTACCATCTTGTCCTGCAACGAACGTCACATGATAAGTATAGGCTTAAAAATCGATCATGTCTGCACTCACAACTAAATGCTTAGAACGCTCCATTTCGAGCTTAAGGGACTCCTCGACTGTGAAGTCCATCTGATTTCGCTTTCCCAGCTCAATGAAGGGACATTTTCTTCTCTTGTGCTCCTGCCAAGGATCGTCATCGGGCTCCCAACCGTCGAGTTCGCGGCGGCACCAGAAGCAGCGCACCAGATCAGGTTCGACCTCGGTGCCAACGAAGTAGAAACCGGCGTCGGCCATCTGCAGCGGGGAGGTACAGCACAGATGCAAACGCTATGAAGGGTATCAAGTACCTTATCTGGAGTGCATTTGCAGTCCTCTTTGAAGGGCCACTGCATCGCTCCCATGAAGGTCCTGAGGCGGACCTCCCTAGCGAACATGGGGAGGTCCTGGCCGCAGAAAGTAAGCTCGTAGTCGGTGGCCACAGGAGACGTCATCGCAGGGCTTGGAGATCGTTGGTGGGGAGCACCGAGCTTCGACCCCGAGGTCTGATCAAGCGGGCGCTGATCGCAGCAATTCAAATGTTTTGTGTTGAAAGAGGGGTGCCAATAAGGGTCGCCAGTTAACTGTCCCTGAATGCGGTACATTTTCCCTCAAATCCACGCAACCTCGTGCTCAGAACTGACATCGACGGCGCAGTTTGTACGCTCTCAATGGCCTGCAACCCTCCATTAGAGCGTTATGAGAAGAGTAGAGTGTGTGACTTGCGTAAGTGGAAGGCACACGAGGCTCGCATTACGCTCGGGCTCGCCTGTTGAGGTTTCTCCAGACTTTGTGCGGTGGAGGAGCTCATGATAAAAACTACTCGACCTCATCGTCCAGTGCATCCGAGAAACATGAGCCAAGAGCATGCTCAACAGCCTGATATCGTCGACATCAGGGCGTCAATGAACTTTATCTCGTCAAAGGTAGCTGCAAGTGTCGATGCATTAATCAATTTGAGATGTGACTAATAGAAGCCACAGTTGCAGTAGGATGAGCAGTTGTAGCGATGCTCTTCTCCTTGGCACGACATTTCTGTCCCCAAAGCTCAAACCTGTTTCTTTTTCTGGGCGTCCCCTGCGCCTTACTCCTCCTCGATAGCATACGTAGGCTATGCCCATTGCTAAGTCGCATGGCCTGAAAAAAAGTCTTTTTTCTACTTTTTCTTGTTGAAGTACAGTGCATGGTTTTGCTACTTGGAAATACTGCACACGTTAGTAAAAAAAACCACGCTCGCATGAGCAAACAGTTCGTTATCCTTATAGCATCCGAGCTTTTGGGGGAGCCGCCTGCTCCGAATTGTGTATTCGAGTTCGATGTCTTTTTTTATCAATTCAGCGGGGACGGGGGCTTTATTGATAAAATAGGTACTCACCAACTCTAGGAGATGACAAAAGTTGAGCACATGACTCTGTGGTGCAGTTGCACACACCATGTGTGGATGCCATAAGAAGCGTGGGCATCGCCCCTAGTCCGATCTCGCCTTCGTCTTTGCCAATTTGCCCCCTAAACCTTGACACGTCTCCGTGCAAAATGTTTTTATAGAGCAGCGTCGAATAACGGCATCGCTATTCTCTTTTCGTCGACGTTTTGCTTACGATCTGATTTTTCATTTCAGAGCTTTTGAGATAAAACTGCCCCCACGCCAACGCAGCATGCAGCAAAAGCTGCTGTCGTCTCAGCTCTCGCTTGTAGTAGAACATGCCTATGTAGTAGCAGTAAACTCACCCGTCCAGTCGTGACGGCAACGTCATGAGACGAAGAGCGCGTAACGCCCAAATCTTTGCGTGCAAAGCACTTTTCCGGGGGAAAAAAGGGACTGCGGTGGAGCTCTCCAGTGGAGGAAGTAGTGACATTTTGGACGACACCGAAGTCACTTCCATTTAATACAGTACATGTTACCACTCGGCTATTGGTCTAAGTGCTTTGGAAATGCAGTGCAGGACGTATAGTAAATGTCATGAGTCCCTCGAGCTTAGGTGTCCGTCCGTCCGTCCAACTGAGACATTTCCGCTGACGCCCTCCGCGATGCTACCAGTGAAAGAAATTTCGGGCGGAGGCAACTTCGACGAGATCCACCCGGACTTTGGACGCAGGCTGAAAACTTCTTCGGTGTCACTGGGTAAGCTTTGCTGTACTTTGCAACAGAAAAGAGACCTCAGCGAGGCCGCAGGTTCAAAACCATGGGGGACGCGCTCATTTGCTGCCCAAGAGAAAACGAAAAGTCCACTGAGCGATTTTGTTTTGGCGATTGATTGGGCTCATTCGTACCCTTCCAGAGCAGCACTCAGAACACACTTAGGGGAGGCTCCGGCTCGGTCCCCCCTCCCGCCTCCCGTGTAAAGTACAGCTTTAAATGCTTTGGCTGTTACGCAATGCGAGTCCATTAAACAGCAGCAGAAGAGAAAAATTTTTCTTCGCGCTTCCAAGCGAAGGAGGAGAAGCAACAACGAGTCTTTCTGCCCAAGGTGATCAAGGTAACAACAACTCCCCCCCCCCGTCCATTCCGGGCTACAGCACCGGATTTTTCGTGAGTGGAGGATTTCGACCGTTCAAGCCCGATTTCTTAGTTGTTGGCGCCACATCCTGACTCTCGTGCGTCCTGCCCATGCTGTACTTTGCGACAAGTATCTCCGCGATGAAACGATTGCGAGAAGATGAGGATGTACTGCGTCACGTAGGAGACTGTGCGCAGCCACTAGGTTCTGTTGAACAAAAAAGCGTCGACGAGAACACTTGCGCCAAGTCGTCGAATTGATTGACGCCGTGGCGCCGCAAAGACAACCAGCTGAAAGCCCCATTAATTTGACTCCGAAAGTACTTCTTGGCTAGATGAATGAATGCAGTTCTGAACATCTCTCAACGAGAGACACTCGTTAAGAGAAAGAATTAAATGTAGGAAGTATTCTTCACTGTACAAATGCTGTACTTTACCGATCTACCTTTCTATCCACATGTCTCATTACAAGTGTCGCTATCTATGTACTAGTACGTCCAGGAGTATATGATCAGACGAGTGGAAAGATTGGCCTGAAATGGGGAGTCGAGGTTCAATGGTACATTTGTCGGAGATTAAATTGCTATAGTTCACGGGATTTACACTGGCTTTTAAGCCTTTTAAGCCATTTAAGCTACGTCCTCCCGAAATGGGGAAGCGGATAAGTCAGATCTAACCTTAAAGGTCATTTGAGGTCACAAATTGAAATCAACAATTTATTTTTACATAAGCACGTAATCTTCAGCCTCAATTTCCAACCTCATGATTTCAATCTGAATGAACCTCCGAGGTTAGATCCTCTTATCACTTTGGAGGGTGATGAGCAACTTTGTATTAATGAACGTTTTCGATGTGGGGCCTCCTTCTGCCCGAAAATGGCAATCTAACCTTTTCGCCCTCAATGGGTGCAGTCCCAGGTCAGATTTGACCCCCCCTCCTTCCCAATAACCTTCCCCGGGTAAAATGACAGGTCCATACCAAATTTGGTGTAGATCCATCCAGTGTTTTTTGGCCATAACTTTCAAGCCGCAGAATTCCTTTGTTACTACGTCATGATCACTTCCCCGACGGGTTCTTCAGCTAGAAATAAGGCAAACGACTGATGCCATGAGTTAGGGCAAGAAGTGCCACGTCCCGTGCCAGAAGCAACCGACAAGAAAGTTGACGTTTTCTTCTTCTGGAGCAGCAAGAGCTGTGTGTTACCCAAGTCGTTTGTTATCTGCCTCTCGCATACTGCGCACATTATCCTGCGCCTGCTCTGGACCAACTCCAAACCCGATCTTCTAGCCCCTTTCATATGATCGTTGTCTTACCGACGATCACGCCTACAGAAAGCACTTCCAACTTACTCTGCGATAAGTTTACCCGATAGACTCATGAACATTGTAGCGGCAGCATCTGATTTAGTAAGGGAAAAAAGTTTCATCGGGAACGAAAGCGCTTTTCATTCTCCCCACATCATGAGTGACCAGGTCCTCCCCTGAACTAAGTTTCATCACCAGATTGATTGGAGAAATCTCACGCTTGAACGTATAAAAGGATTGAGTATTTTGGCGCGATTCCAGCCTCCGTCTGTCTGCCTCACCAAGTGACGTGCGCGATTGGGCTGAAATGAGAAGGGCAAAAGTCTTTCTCTCTCTCGTCGGTGTTTCTTTTCTGGCATAGCTTTTAAAGAATGCGTCTGCTTTGCACGGAGGCTTATTTTCCTCCCTCCTTCCCAACGGACTTCTCACCCTCAAAGATATGCAAACCTCTCTCGGTCAGTGAAGTCTCGAGCTTTACAACAGGGAGAAGAGTAAGTTTAGTTTTGTTCTTAAAGTCATGAAGACGTTGTTCCTGTGCAAGACACCTTTGATTGCACATTAGGGAATTAGTTATCTTCAATATCACCTCCGTTTGCACTGACCGTGGCCTCCGATGCAGAGGCCAAGGCAGTACGCCTTCGTGATTAAGTTTGTGAACATAATGCCTCAACCAGACCTGGTCAATAGAGGCCATGATCGGTGGACACCCAGCCCTTCAAGATGCCCCACACTCCATAGTCGATGGGATGGGTCTGGACTTGGGGTGGCGTAGTTTGAGTGTATTTCAGAGGAGAGGCGATTGCCAATTTGAGGCAGTGAATACTGAGCTACGCAGAGCACTCGCAAAGTACATTCGACCGCGAGATTCAGGACGCACAAGTGTCGTAAGTGAACTAAGCAGGGACGACGTTTTTCGTTATTGTCATTCCCTTGTCACACCATATGAGATGTCTCGTATGAATTACATGAATACGAATACCAGAAGGGCGCGAAGGCAGTCATTTCGTAGTCTCTGGTGTGTCCTACATATACTGCCTGGTGTCGAGACAACGATTGCTGCAGCTCCAAGCCACAATTGCTTGCTTCTTTGAACCTTGGCCTGTGTTCCGTACTCTCTGCAATAAAGTCTGCTTAAAGAGCCGCTCTCGAATAATAAAGACCGCGCCGAAACTGCAGAGATTTAAAGGACGAACCATTCGTTGGGGAGACCCGCACAACGAAGTTTGTGGATAAAATGATTCAGTACATAAAAAGCATTTGCACATTATGACGTTACCTCGTTTCAACGCCTGACTCTCACCTCCCAAATTACTGGTACACTCTACGAGTACATATAGCGCAGGTATACAGTGGTGTAGGGTGTTTACTCTACCCACTGTAGCAAAATAGCAAATTTATGGACACGCAATTGTTGCTCCATGCGGAGAGAAAAATTAGAGCCGCTCTCGAGTGAGAGCCGCTCTTGAAAAGAACCCGCGTCAAAAGATCCTGCGTTTATTGAGCGACGCCTTTTCCAATACAGAGATTACGGGCAATTCTCTTATTCATGGGGGGCTTCTCTGTCACTCACTGGCATTGACATTGCCGAAGTACACTGGGGAGAGAATAAAAAGCACATTGGTACGAAGTCTTTAGTTTAGAGGGCAAATGGACATCCCAATGGAGATGAGGACAACTCTCAAAGACTTGGAGCTCGCGATGCCAGATGGGAATCGCGACTTCTTTTGCATCAGAGTCGCACATCTGCGATCTCACTCTTCCACGCCCTAACTTATGGTCTACTAGTGTAGTCAGTGCACGTTTTTAAACAAACAAGCAAAAATGAAAATTGTAACGGCAAAGGAGAAGCCTTCACTGGGCGGTGAAGCTACACGTACTACACCTTGCGTAGAGCTTTTTCCAGGCCGTCCTTCAGTTGATGCTCGCAGCACAGCACATTTTCGGTGCAAGCTGCACGGGTACACGTACGTATTAGCGAAAACAGCTGTGCTGTGTTTATCCTGGGAGTGCCCAAGCGTTCATTGACCGACCACACAGTTTTCTTTGCGTGGGCGCGTGGTTCACAGTTGCTTGAGGTACGAACACTAGGGCAGTTCTTTCTCCGTGGATTTGGGAGCACCAGGGGTTGAGGCTAGGCCCGGGAAGTTTTGTTGCAGAAGCATTGTTAGTAACTTAGTAATGTGTTTTTCAGCCCATTCAAGGATGTTGCAAGATGGCAGTGTTGCAAAGGGGCACTGCCAGCAGTGCCCTGATTAGCTTAGACTTAGCAAATTTTTTACCTAAAACTGTGTCTGCTGAACATTTCTGCAGTAGACAAGATTTCGGATTTGTTAGGCATATTTGGACTTTTTTTGGTACTATCCCAAATTTATGAAGAAACATCATTGGTTGCTCAGTCTTAGTAATATAATTTTAAATCTAAGCTTCTCAGGGCACTAAGTAGTAGCACAATCAAATGCTTTTGCATCCAAACTTCCTAGGCCTAGCCTCAACCCCTGGTGCTCCCAAATTCACGGAGAAAAAAAACCACCCATACATACGCACATATATTGCTGAGACCTCAGGACCAAGACAATGAGAGACACAATATAAGACATCGATGTAAACGTTTTGATTTAACGTTCCGTAAGACTAACGTTTTTCATTAAAATGACTTTCAACGTTTCAATAAGAATTTACAAAAATGTTAGAGCGTCAAGCTATGCATCACTTCATCGACCGCCTGAGTCAATGACAATGTCCCTGCAATGCTGTGACAGTATCATAATGTCATTTTTATGAAATATAAAAGGTTTTGAGACCAATCAGTCAAGCAGGTCTGTTTCACGTGTGTCTTATGCTGTTTTTCACTGACGCAGTTTTGGAGATTACCAAATCCATGGTAATCTAGTGGTGCACCAAAGGACCAAAATCTATGGATAAAGCACTTCCCCTTGAGGTGCTTCATGTGATGGCAACAACTGCCTTGCTCAATCAGACAGTTAGTAATGAAAGTTACTTGTTTTTCATTCGCAGAGAAACGTATACTTTAGCATTTTATGGTCAGAGTCACAGGTTCTTCTGTAACTTCATGTTTAGGCAACTGATGCCAGAATACCCAATATGTCCGATTAGCAGATCATCTGAGGGACTCACAAGACCAATCTCAGGGTCTTGAGTGCGACAGTCATTGTCAACATACCTCAAGCCACCAAAGAGTCTGTTGCTCACCCTCAACTGCAGATACTCCTGAGATTTCAACTTGCTGCTCTGCAGCCATCACTGTTCAAGATGCAAATTGCGTTATCTACAGATTTTGGTCCAATGCTGTGCAAGATCAGGAGAATATACGTAGAGGATGTGGAAGCTCCTCCTCGCCAAATTTCTCAGTCTCTGAAGTCATAATTTGGCACGTTGAGGCCTGCCGCGGGCATGATGAAAAATGACCCCTTTTTGAGCGGCTAGAAAACATTTTGGCTCTGAGCTTTTTATGCAGTTGATGGAGTTGTTCACAGCACATTTGACATATGATAGTGTGATTTTGTGACTAATTTAAAGTGGACGACACCAGCAAAATCCCACTAAACGCCTAAGAGAATCTTCAGGGAATGACGATCTTGCTTTGGCTCAGATTTGGCCTGTTCTCCCCAGGGAACCCTTTGGCATTTGCATTTATTTGTAAAGCACCCACTTCTCATCTCCAGCACTGTGCAGTTTAGAACTGGAGACAACCCCTCACGCCAATGTTGAGCACAGCAGATGCAGATGTTTCCATCCCATTCATGAAGAATATGCATCAGGAATTCTAGGATGCTGTTCTGAAAACTTCCACTTTAATTTAGTTATTAAGCCCAAATCAGATACTTCTGCATTGTTGTGAGTAGGAAAACTTTTGACCTCAGCTTTCTGCGGTCAGCAGGATTTTATGCTTCTGCTGCAAATTATTTTTGGACATCTTGGACAAAAGTTCTCAATAAGTTCCGACAAAAAAAGACATTATTCAAAACTGACAGAGCTGACCTGACATTTGTTTTTTTTCCACTAGGCTTTCTCGCATTAATGCCCTTTGGCCGTTTATTCTCCTCATACTGCGTGCTATGTTTTTTGAGCATTTCCTCTAAGCGAGGCCTAAGGCAGTAATATCTGCTCCCTCCGTACGAGAGTAATGGTTCAGTTTATTAAACTAAAAGTTTAACGGGAATTGTAACGGAAGTGTAACGGTTAAAAGTTATCCAAGAATGTCTATTCACTTCCTGCATTTGATGCATTTGTTACGTTTATTTCATTTCAACACTGGTCATTGACTTTTCATGACTAGAACTACTACAAGCAGCATTCTCGATTTCCCACAACTTCTCCATTGGCAAGACATTGCGGCCCTCATCTCTAAATTCAGGCCACCCACACTTTTGAGACATCAAACTTCTTGGCAACTTCGGTCAATATTGCGTCTTTGGATTTGGAGAGAAGCTCAAGATACATGGTGTTTTTTTTGACATATTGACATTAGCAATATCTCCACTTTCTGCCGTTTTCATGAAATGACGGAGGATAACAATTCATCCTTGATTGTTTTAAAACTTTGGAGCTCTGTTGTTTGGCGTATGTAAGAGAGTACTATACTGGACGAAGGACTGTGGTACATGTACCTTCCTCACCTGTGATGGTTTCGGTCTGATGAGACCCTGGAAGAAAATGGGGGCATTTTGCCAAGAGTGGACTATTATTTTCGGACGGAGGGAGTACATGGCAGTAGGTCCCCTATAAGGATGTATATATATATCCCCTACAAGGATCACTATATTGGAGAATCAGATGAGTTAAGCGTTCAAATTCTGAAGTCCCCATTCAAAAAACCTTTTTTTGCTGTGTCATTCAGACACATAAAAATCAGTCAGATAAGAACATGAAAGTCTGATTTAAAGGCGGAGCACCCTCAGTAGCGTTTTTCTAGTTTTGACTGAGGTGCTTTGACCTGTCTGAGGCCTGGTGAAGAGCAGGGCAAGGTCTCGAGGACAACAAGAGGCCAAGGACAGGTCAAACTATCATCAACGAGGAAGGAAACTATCGTACACATCACGGCCTTGCAATTGGTATCGTGATGCAAATTGTTGCTTTCCATCTACCACAAAATTTCCTGTAGAAAAAAAAGTGAGTCTGTGTGGGTGGTTTCTGTGAAAAACCACGCAGTCCACCGCTTATGCAGACTAACCCCTAACACGATTTAGCACTTTGTGTGAGAACGCTGTTTATGGTAGGAAAGAAATGTTTGCAATATTTACACATTTGCTCGTGGAAACTAGTGGAGAACATGTCAAACCTGGGCCACAAATACTATAACGTTCCTGACGAATTCCTCGCCTGTGACCACATTGAACTGAGACACGCTAAGTTTCCAAGAGAGATTTCCCTAGAACGAGACCGATCAAATGCTGATGAAGACTTCGCCCATCTTGGCATTCCCGTTTGCGGACCTATTTTGGTACATGAGAAAGTAGGGGCCACGAATGATGACGTGCATAAGTTAAGAGAACCTTTTAACTGATGCAGACGCCACTTATGCGGCCTCAACCATGTATGCCGTGCAGTGGCCTGGTCCTGAAGGAAGCTACACTGAAAAATCACCCCTCTAAGTGAAAAAAACATCAATAATTTGAAATCACCTTAGTGGAGTGCTTGCATATTTCTGGCACATGGGCCAAACGTAAATGTTGCGGAAATTGTGCATTGAAAACGTTTGGAAATTGCATTTATCCTCTGCGGACATAACAGAGCAGATGAAGTCGCTGTGACATTGTGTCACATTATCCTACACGGTTTCATCGGCTGCCATTTCAAACACATCCATGAGATTTACCTGAGAGAAGAACTGCAGTGCAAAGATTTCTTCAGAGTCTCCAAAGCCCTTTTATGCTCTGAATTGCCGTCAGAAGCTGCTCTTGCTCCTTTTCTTCCCCTTTGGTGCAAAGCAAGCCCAGCTTCTCCTTCAACTTCTCTACAATATTTTCATCACTACAGTGGCAGCACACAAACAAATCATGATCAATCTCAACCTTGTGCATAGTATTCGATCATCAGCATTGCTATAGCTGCAGCTTCTTGCCCCAGTTTCAACACCTTCAGGATAAAAATTGGCCCACATTTCCGCATTCCTGTCCTCAGTTTCAGACCTGTTTTTTGAGCGGATTGTTCAAGGTGGTCTGTCGCTTCGTGGCAGTCTGTCTTGGACACATTTGTGAAGAGCTCTGTAAGTGTGAGTCAGTGAGATCCCAATATAAGAACTCTTGACACAAACTTTCATGACTTTACTGTATTATTTGGAAGACGACCAGAAGCTTCGAGCGAGGCCTTTTTGTCTCGGAGAAATAGGTCTTCCTCCTGGTGGAAAAGGTCACAGTTGGACCATTAAACCAGGGTAGATCACGGAGTTGAGCACGCATAATTTATGCTTTATCTTGCTGTTCCTCCCAGCTTCGTGTTGTTCAACAGATACGACGGAGTTAAGAATCAGAATGTTATTGTGCCCAACACCATCTCGCCCTGTTTTTTATAGCAGTCTTCTAGTGTCCTTCGTTTCACTTGCATTGTATAATGTCTTCGGCATTGCAGGAATACTTTAATTGTTTGCGCTAGCGATATCATGAAGTTCGCTGAATAAAACTACAGAGTGACGTACTTACCTCTCTTACCCGTTTTTCCCTCAAGAATGCCATAGTATTGCATGCGCGTTTTTCATTAAGTACTTTCGACTTACGACGTGCGAGTTAGGTCATCATGGGGGAGAGGTTTTGGCTTTTTCGTCGGGGAAAATGTGTTGATCTTTGTCCTGATCTGAGACGTCAAAGCCTCTGAGTTTTGACGATGTGCGTGCGGTGCGAGTACTAAAACATGTGACCAGTGCCGCCCTCTCAGAAGACGGGAGTGACTTCCGCGGGTCTTGAGGAGACCAACGGGGGTGACCACGTCGCGATACAGAGATTCAGTGCTAAAATCCATCCAATCCGTGAAATTGATAGACACCATGCCCAGGTAGTTGTTGTTGATACGTTTTTGCAGGAAATGACATTACTAAGATGCGCCTTGCAATTGTCGGATTACGGCTTCTGCCTGAGCGAGACCAAGAACCTCTCAGTTGCAAGGAGTTTCCGACGAGCCTCTCTTGAGATTTGACTCGCACCAAAGTCCTCCCCCGGGACAGTTTCATCATCTGACTTTTAGTGGTCGCTGTTGAAGTCCCGAAGTCACCTGGACCCTTGACCCGGCTTGTAGTTGAGCATGAGCTGAAATTGCTTCACACGACGTAGACGCTACTTACATTACAAATTCCGCAAAATTACAAATTCCGCCTTATAAAATTGCACTTTCTTCTGTTGAGATCTGAATTTTTCACACTGAGACTTGTGTCTCCAAGTACTCAAGAATTACAACTTCAAGCTTAAGGAACTGTCGCAATAATGAAATATAGGTAGCACTGATTTTCATGCAAACCACTTGAGCAACCTTTACTTCAGAGGCCTACGCGCGCCCGTCACGACCCAGCAAGTCCGTCAAATGTCCCCACGTTATGGTAAAGCTGCAGTCTAACCTCGGCTAACTAACTAATCTAACCCACTAGAGCTCTAACGCATACAGACGTGCCGGGTTGTATCGTACGTGGCCTGGACCTTGAAGTCCAGGTTTGTCCTATTATTTCTGCTGGGAAGCAATAGGTAATTCAATTTCGTCGTACTTTAAGAGTAACGTCTCAAGCCCTGTTTCTCAGCCATCTGCGCACTATGTGCCGAGGCCCGGAGTTTGAAGCTCACAAGTCAAATGCCTAAATCCTCGAAACAGAGGGCATGAAGTACATGTGCACGGTCTGACATAATTCGCCTCTTACTCGCCGAGCTCTCATCTCTGTGATATGAAAGGTAGGAAAAATTGTCCTCGTTCTTTTTTTCCGATGCTCTTAAGTGGCTGCACTCTTTGTTGCCTCACAGTAAGGAACTCGATAATGTTAAGGAACTCGCAATTGTTCACTTTTATGGACCTGTCGCAACAGAATATACCGACTGTGACAGCCAAAAGTAATTGAAACCCAGCAGGGGCCAAAAATTTACGAGATGGACCCAAATTCGACGTGATTCCTAAAATCACGAACATTCACAAAGGTCAGCAATATTTTCAAAATGTCAAGCAAGGGTAGCTGACATCCTGGAACAAATTACAAATTGAGCATAGGCAACTCGAGGCATTTTTGGATGATGCTGTTTTTGTAACAGTACAAAAAAGACTAGCAAAAAGTACAAAAGTAATTTTGAAAGTAAAGATGTGACTCCCAGGCATGAAGTGCATAAAGTTGGAATATTCTTTATTCTTCACATCTTGAATGCGCAGTTGGTTGGCGTTTTTAAAGATTTGTGACAAAGTCACTCTCGTCACTGCTTAAACCGTCCAAAAACCCGGGGTCCTTTTATCATTCTGTCCCAAAGTATGAATGCCCTTCTCAGGCGTGATGGGATAATTTGAACTGAGAAAGAAGTTTGCTGTAAGTATGGTAAATAGTCCGACTCAGAGCAAACAGCATTTACAGTTTGCCTTTCCTGTCGCCCCTGCGACTGTTGTTGCTCCTGCATTTACATTCGCCCGTGCTGTTCTGTGTAATCTTGTTGCAACTACTGCCCAATGTACTGTATTGCACATTTTTTGCCCAAGTGTACAGTACGTGTCTACATCTACTCACCTACTTAGATTAGCTGCCCATCTAGCCGCCGAGCGCACTCGGAGCTAGTCAGTGAAGAGAAAGCGAACGAATTTGCACTTTACGTGCTGCATGCGCTGTCCTGAGATATGCCCTGGCACAGTGCGTGACCTAGGCCTAGGTCTTAGTAGTACAGTGGCCGAGTCATTGACCGCCTGCTCTGATGAAAGATGTGAGAAAGACGCATATAGTGGGCATCGCTCCACAAAGGTTAGATTTCGCCAGGAGTATGCGTCGAGCTTCTGAGGAAACTTGCTTTGGCGATACCACAAAAAAGCGTTGCTTGCAAGAGAAGCCGAAGAAGTTTTGATGACTCGGAGACATTCGACCAGGGTAGCTATAATCGCCACAGAATGCGCGCACGCTGCACACAGCTTGTCCAGTCGCGATGTACTAGATCATTTTTCCGGGATCGCCTGCGTCCAGGCTTCAGCTGCTCTCGCATGGTGTTTTCCAAACAGTACGCTCTGCTTCAATGAAGCCCAGGATATAAATCTAGTGCTTTTACGCTACCATCTATCCCAAATCCCCTACACGATTTAGGGGGGGGGGAGGTTACTGAGAGCTCGCATGAAAGATTCAGTAGTGGCGAGCGTTATTACTGCGCCAGCCAGAGGAAGTACTCGACATATCTGACTACGAAAGTAGCCCTGATTTGAACTT